>PVMK01188908.1_pt1 | contig 46794 bp, 46 predicted proteins | sample 1853481 | NCBI WGS metagenome assembly PVMK01 (sample SAMN08533507, study PRJNA380276) | Marine sediment metagenome, whole genome shotgun sequencing project.
GATATGTGGAAAAAATGGAAAATCCATGCGACGCGGCGCGCTTTCAATAAACATCTGAGTAAACGTAGGACACTCTCTTCTAGTAGTAACCTGAGCTATAAGATTTAATCTTATGCCTTAAGCCATTTGGTAAGTGGTTGCCACTGCATTAGATCGCGTTCAGCCTGGTGGAACGGTAAATCGAAAATACTTTTTCCGTTAAAGGCAGAATTGACGTACACCATGGTATCGCGCAAATAGGCAAGAATGGGTAGGTTATACTGCGATAAAAATTGTTCCAAGGTAGATGCTGCACGAGTGCGTGGATCTACCCGCATTCCAACTATTCCGATAAAGGCTTTATGTCTTTGTATGGTCTTTTCTTCCATCAACCGATCTATGAAATCCCGCGTGGTGACCATGTCGAACACTGATGGTTGTATTGGTACAAGGATTTTGTGTGCAAGTTTCAACGCATGGGAAAGGTTCTTCCCATGAATTCCAGCAGGAGAATCCAGCACAAGCCAATCATTTTTTTCCATAATGCTTTGGGACGCTTCACCACGCTCTAAACCTAACCTAGTAATGGTTGGTAACTCAGAAGATCGCAATGCGAGCCAGTTCAGTGATGATTTCTGCTGATCTAGATCCCACATCACAACCCGATGATTCTGACTAGCTAAATAACCAGCCAAATTGGTCGCTAATGTGGTTTTACCACAACCTCCCTTAGGATTTGCCACCAAAATTGCTCGCATATATACCCCTCACCCCCCAAGTCTATTTCGTCCAAAACAAAATTAGCCAGCTTCTTTTCTTACTATACTAAAGATTCTGTTCACTAACTACATTCTATTCTGCCTCCTGCTTTAATCCTTGTAGAGGCGGTGATATATCAGAAGCACCAGAAGTGGGAGTCCGATCTGGAATAGATAACAATTCCATATTTTCTTTTTGTTCCACTAGCAATCCAGGATCTTCCAGCGGAGGCAACTCATCTAGAGAGCGCAGGTTAAGATCATTAAGGAAATCCTTGGTAGTAGCATATAAAATTGGTCTGCCTGGAACATCGCGATGCCCAATAGATTCTATCCATCCACGGGCTTCCAAAATCTTCAGTACCGGGCTGGAAACTGTCACACCACGAATTTCCTCAATGTCACCACGTGTAACCGGCTGCCGATAAGTAATTATTGCAAGTGTTTCCATTACTGCACGTGAGTAACGGGGGGGCTTTTGTGGATTAAGCTTGTTAAGAAACCCCTGAATTTCAGGTTTAGCATGAAAACGCCATCCGCTGGCGACACATACCAGCTCTACACCTCCTTCTGCCCATTTCTCACGTAATTCTTCAAGCAACCTGTGTAGAATTTCTGTGCTTAGTTCATTGTCAAATAGCTTCTTCAACTCCGCCAATGGCAAAGGGTCCTGACTAGTGAGTAAAACTGCCTCTAATACCTGCTTGACTTGATCAGGGTCTATCGGCTCTGATGAATTAGACAACGGTAAGGAAGTCGATTGATCTGACATAAATATTTCCGATGGGTTGAGATTGCGTGATTTCTACTAGGCTTTCCTTAACGAGTTCCAGCAACGCAAGAAAAGTTACTACTACTTCAGCCATCCTGACAGAGGGACCAAACAATTCATAGAATTCAATGAACTCGCGTCCCCGTAAATCTCGCATAATACGACTCATATGTGCTCGCACTGAGAGCTCTGCTCGAGTAACACGATGATGGCGATTAGCTTGGGCGCGTGCTACTAGTGTAATCCATGCATTACGTAGGCCATCTACATTGATTTCCGGCAGGCGCTCAACCACTGTTTGCTCAATTAGCACCTGTACAGGTGTAAAGTCACGTTCGGCCTGGGGCATCTCATTTAGCCGTAGTGCAGCCAGTTTCATCTGTTCGTATTCCAACAATCGACGCACTAGTTCAGCACGTGGATCGACATCGTCTTCGTTAGCTCGGACAATAGGACACGGTAGCAACATGCGTGACTTAATTTCGATCAGAAGTGCAGTCATTAGTAAATATTCTGCCGCCAGTTCCAGTTGACTAGCGTGCATGATCTCAACATAGGCCATATATTGACGCGTGAGCTCTGCCATTGGAATATCTAAGACTTCTAGGTTATGCTTACGAATAAGATAAAGTAGTAAATCTAGTGGCCCCTGAAAAGTATCGAGAAACACTTCTAGAGCATCCGGTGGGATAAACAAACCCCGTGGCACCTCCATCAGCGGTTCGCCGCGGATATTTGCAATAGGATTAGTAGCAGTAGGCTTGAGAAATTGGCTCACACTGAAATAAAAACTACATTATCTAATCTGTATTATACCGTAGCAGCCCATAGTTACATTTCTTAATAAAATACGAGCATTAAGAATAACTTAACCCCACTGCCTCTCTTACGTCTCGCATGGTTTCCTGCGCTAGCTTATCAGCTCTTTCACAGCCATCTGCGATAATATTGCGTACTAAAGTAGGATCATCCTCGTACATTCTGGCACGTTCATGCATAGGCTGCTGTTCTACTAATACCGCTTCAATCACCGGTTGCTTACATTCTAAGCAGCCGATTCCCGCACTCTTGCAGCCCTGCTGTACCCAGTCCCTGATCGTATCATCTGAATAAACCAAATGAAATTGCCATACTGGACATTTAGCTGGATCACCCGGATCCCCACGTCGTATACGTGCTGGATCAGTTTGCATGGTACGAATTTTATTTCTGACACTATCAGCCCCTTCTCTCAAATTGATAGTGTTATTGTAGGATTTGGACATTTTCTGGTTGTCCAAGCCTGGCATTCTTGACGCCTGGGCAAGCATCGCTTCAGGTTCAGAAAGAATCATTTTTCCACCACCCTCAAGATACCCGAATAATCGCTCGCGATCTCCCATACTCAAGTTCTGCTGTTCGTCAAGCAATGACTTTGCCGCATCTAATGCTTCATTATTGCCTTGCTCTTGGTAACGATTACGCAGTTGTCGGTAGACCTTGGATTTTTTGGGACCAAGTTTCTTAATCGCCAACTCAGCCTTTTCCCTGAACCCAGCCTCTTTACCATAAATATGGTTGAAACGACGCGAGATCTCGCGTGTGAATTCAATGTGTGCTATTTGATCTTCGCCAACCGGCACACGATTAGCACGATAAATAAGAATATCTGCACTCTGTAATAAAGGATAGCCTAGAAAACCGTAAGTACTTAAATCCTTATCGGTTAGTTTTTCTTGCTGATCCTTGTAGCTAGGAACCCTCTCCAACCAACCCAGTGGCGTAATCATAGAAAGCAACACATGCAATTCAGCATGTGCCGGTATCCGTGACTGGATAAACAAAGTTGCCTGAGCCGGATCTACCCCGGCAGCAAGCCAATCCACCACCATGTCCCAGGCATTTTGCTCAATAATTTCGGGTGTATCATAATGGGTGGTAAGGGCGTGCCAATCAGCAACAAAAAAAAGACATTCGAACTCCTGCTGCAATTCTACCCAGTTCTTCAGTACACCATGGTAGTGCCCTAAATGTAAGCTACCTGTGGGACGCATCCCAGATAAAACTCGATCAGTAAACATTCTACTTTATCCTTGATAATCCCGTGGCTAAATGTCTTGTCAAACTTACAGCCCAACAAACCATGCCACCATTATTACCGTAACCTTAATAAAAGGTAATATGACAGCACCGAGTACGCCGGTGAACAGCAGGACCAGTATAATCATAAAACCATAAGGTTCAATCTGTGCAAAACGATGTGCAATGCGGTGAGGTAACAAGCTCACTGCAATACGGCCTCCATCCAGAGGTGGCAACGGTAGTAGATTAAGAACCAATAGTATCGCATTTATTGTGATACCAGCTTGGCCCATTAACATCATTGGCTTGGCCAAATCACTTTCTGGCATAGCAAAGCTAAGCTTGATAATAAAAGCCCATAGAAATGCCATTAATAGGTTAGCCCCCGGGCCAGCAGCGGCTACCCAGAGCATGTCCCGTTTGGGGCGGCGAAGATTAGCAAAGTTGACCGGAACCGGTTTTGCCCAACCAAATAAGAACCCTGACCCAAATGCCGTGCTTAAGACATATAGTCCCAACGGGACGATAATTGTACCCATAAGATCGATATGTTTCAGGGGGTTCAAAGTAACACGCCCCTGAGCATAGGCGGTAAGGTCACCGTAGTGCTTGGCTACATAACCATGTGCGGCCTCATGCAATGTAATGGCAAATATCACCGGAAGCGCATAAATAGCAATGCCCTGAATAATACTATCCATACACCATCCCAAAGGGGACTAGACTACCTCGACCGTTCCGTACTAATTCTGGTTTATCCCCAGTTAAGTCAATCACGGTTGTCATTTCTAAGCCACAGGAACCACCATCCAGTATCAATTCCACTTGATGTTCGAGACGATCACGGATTTCTCTTGGATCATTGAGAGGAAGCTCGTCTCCAGGCAGAATCAACGTGGAATTCAACAACGGCTCATCTAGCTCCGCTAGTAGTGCCTGAACCATGGGGTGATCAGGAATTCGAATACCAATAGTGCTACGTTTAGGGTGCTGCAAACGACGGGGAACCTCACGAGTAGCCTCAAGTATAAATGTATAACTACCTGGTGTATTAGTTTTGAGTAGCCTGTATTGACTATTGTTAATCTTAGCGTAATGCGATATTTCAGCCAGATCTCGACACACTAGTGAGAAGTAGTGTTGCTCATCCACATGTCGTATGGTGCGAATACGAGTCATGGCGCTCTTATCACCCAGCTGGCAGCCAAAAGCATAACAAGAATCGGTCGGATAAACAATAACACCCCCAGCACGCACAATTGCCACTGCTTGACGTATCAGGCGTGACTGTGGATTGTTTGGATGGACAGAAAAGAATTGAGCCACGTAAAAAAGTCTATAGTTTCAATGTTGAATAATTGTAGCGAATTGCCTGTGCTACGTTATCCTATTCCAATCATGCCATACAGGCGTACATCCTACAGGCAATTCTGGCATCTGCCCCAGATCAAAATAGCTTTCGCCTGGCCCATGAAAATCTGATCCACGAGAAGCGAGTAAACCCAATCGCTGTGCATGGTGTGCAAACAACAAAGACTGTTCAGGAGTGTGACTAGCAGTAATAACCTCTATGGCTGCACCACCAAGTGCACGAAATTCAAGCAGTAACTCGTCCAGTATATCCTTACCCAGTTTATATCGTGCCGGATGGGCAATCACAGCCCTACCACCACTACCACATATCCAGTCCACCGCATCGCTTAATGGAGCCCACTGATGGGATACATATCCAGGCTTACCCTTAACCAGATACTTCTTAAATACGGACCTCACATCCTTGGCATACCCCCGCTCGGCTAAGAAACGAGCAAAGTGAGTGCGCCCAATAAGCCTTCCCTCCCCAGCATAAGAATATGCTCCTTCTAGACTGCCATGGATACCAAATTTATCGAGTTGTGTGGCAATATTGCGCGCACGTAATATTCTTCCTCTACGAATAGCTTCCAAGCCTTGTACCAATGGAGGATATTCTGGGTTTACACTGAGACCGACAATGTGAAGCGTCTTACTACGCCAGCTAACTGATATTTCCACGCCATTAATGAAAGTGATGTTTTCTTCAGCAGCAACACGACGGGCTTCACCCAACCCACGCACATCATCATGATCAGTCAGTGCTAGTACACTCACCCCACGTGTAGCAGCATGCTCCACCAACTGTGTAGGAGTCAATAAGCCGTCAGAAACCGTGGAATGGCAGTGCAGATCAATATTGGGCATGAAGCTAATTGTTCGTACGGGACAAGATGCTCATCATAACATAAGGAGGAAGTGAAAAATTGATTGCATGAGAGTGTGATAAATGCAGAATTCCATTGTAAAAATCATTGCTACCTTCAAAAATTAACGTTCTAACGACACATATCAAGTTAGACCTGATATCTAAATTAATTCCATTTATACTGCAATTGCTTCTTTTTTACGCATCATCTACCCACTCTCGCCATCCCTTTAGTAGCGGAAAATACAACCCTAATTTAATTGGTTGGCCATCAATCTCGCGCATTAATACAGCATAGCGATTGAGCTGGGAGCGGTAGCGCTCCTGCTCACGGTCAAGAAAAAACTCCACGTCCGTACCTTCATGGCTGCTAGTCTTGTAGTCTACAATCCAGCGATGACCATCCATACTGAGAAAAGTGCGATCGATTACCAGACTCATAAGTTCCCCACCAATTATTGTTGTCATACGTAGTTCGTTTTGAGCGTCCTGCTGTGGGCCAAGTAGCCACTGTCCGCGCGAATCATTTATTGTATGGATGAGTGCCGTTGTTATGCGTGTGACTGCAGATTCTATATCGCTGTCACTACCACTCATTCCACGCACGATTAGATTCTGTTTGAAAGTATTGTGTAACCCTTCAATCCGAGCCATGTCCCACCCACTTGTCTCATCTTCGGCGATATGCTGCAACCATCGATGCACGACGCTCCCGATATGGCGTGCGGTCTCTCCAGCCCACGAGAATTCAATTTCTTGCGTACGCACCTTGTCCTGAGGTGGCCTCCACTTCACACGTGACGGCGCGGAAGGTAGTACCCAACCGGACGCAAGACGACGTAGTGATTGGTCAATTGAATGTTCTCCCTCTTCCTTAATTTCTTTTCTGCCATTCAATAACTTTTCCTGTGAAGCAGCCTTGGCAAAAATTGGTTGGGCCACTGGCCATAGCTTATGCAACAGTGATTTTCCTAAAGGTGACTTTAACTCAACCGCACCATCAATGTCGGAAGTAAGAACTGTGTTACCTAGCAGGTGTAAAAACTTTTTCGCTCGCGTTGCTGCAACATAGAGAAGACGATTCTCCTCGAAACGCTCTTTCTCACGGTCAAGTTTCTCCAGCCAGGGATAAATGAGATCACTGGTTGCACCAGTTTCCTGAATCGGCGCAAGCAACAAATCAGCACACCCCTCCCCCCCCATCGACTGAAGAATATGGTCGCTCCATCCACATGAACAGCTTTTTTTCGTTGCTACGTGGCGGACGGCCGAGACCAGGTACGATTACGCAATCAAACTCAAGCCCTTTGGACTTGTGGATTGTCATAATTTGTAGTGTGTTGTCAGCCTCCAGGTCGGGCAACGCATAGAGATTGGTAAGTCCTTTTTCGAATACCGCAAGATCAGGTAGGCCGCCTGCCTCCTCATGTCCCTCAAGATAATCGAAATATATCTCGGCGTCTTCGAGATCAGTTGCATCTTTTACGCAAGCTGGGCCTCCAAGCGCCAGCCATGCTGCCTCAACAGTTGCACGCAGAGACTGTCGATTACGGTTGTCAATACAATCACCTAACACTTTCCGCATGCGCAGCAATCGAGCAACGCCATCAGCAGAGACTGCCGATATGCGCGCCTCATCATTGAGCGATTCCCAGACTGTTTGGTGACTTTCCCTTAAACTATTTTCTCCACCTACAGTGTTAGAGACATGGGTAGTTTGTGTTGAAAAGAGTGCATAAAGATCGGCGAGCGTAAGACCACACCACGGCGCACGTAGCACCGCAAGCCATGCTAATCTGTCTGCTAAATGCCCCAATGCACGCGTTAGTACCAGCAAATCCTGCACCACTGGTCGGTAACCTAGCAGGTCGATACCAATTGCACGAAAACGCAGTCCGGCGATTCTTAACTGCGGTATGATTTCACACAAATGGGTGCGGTTACGCACTAGGATAGCGGTGGTGGCGGACGGATCATTGCGCCGTGCCTGCATGACAATCTCCACCACCTTCTTAGCTTCTGCTGCATGATCCTTATTAAAGAATGGATGCACGCTGACTGCCTCACCAACTAGCGCCTTATGTGTTGCAACTGATGCTGTGTAGGACACCGCACCGGCAGAAATATCTTCTTCTTCCTTTGTCGGCATGATATGCGAAAAGGTTTCATTGACCCAGTTGACAATACTTCGCTGTGAGCGGAAATTAGCATGTAGAACAATTGATTCCAATGCAACGCTGCCAATCCCTTCAGCACGGGCACGTAAAAACAATCCTACCTCGGCTTCACGAAAACGATAGATTGATTGCATAGGGTCGCCAACCGCGAACAGGGTGCGTCCATCGCCCAATTCCCATCCAGCAGTAAGCTTAGCAATTAGCTCATACTGACTGATCGATGTATCCTGAAACTCATCTATCAGCAAGTGCTGGATACGGTAATCGAGTGCAAGCGCAAGATCAGTTGGCGCATCGGGCCTCCCTAGTGAAAGCGACGCGCCCTGCGCGACTTCGGTAAAGTCCACCTTGCCCCGCGCTTGAAACACAAGCTTGAGCTGTGTGACAGCATGCGGTAACAAACGGGTGATTGAACCAAGCACTTCCCACTGAGTAGGGGTGTAAGTAGGTGGCGGAAGATCGCGCAGGTCATGCAACCATTGGCACAGCGTGTCATTTTCCTTGAGCTTGTCGATCAGTGTGAGTGCACGGTCTTTCCATAGTTTTGCTTGTTTTTTCTCATCCCTGGTATTACCTGGAGGAAAACCATTGCTAACGGTATGCTTTGCTCGCCACCCACCATCTTTTGTTGTAAGCAACTCGGCTATGCCGCGCCAGAGGGGGACATCATCTTCCTCACTTCCAGGTAATGTGCTGAGTTTCTCACAAATAGCGAGCGGTGAATTCCTGCTGCTTTCTTTAAGATTAGTGGCAGCGTATTGCGCAAGCTTGATCATTTCATCCTGCATCGATTCTGGATAGATGTTGGACACGCGCTTAAGTGCTTCATGCCGCACATTCCGTAGCGCCACTTCCAACCCTTCACGATCTTTACCTTTATGAATATGGCGCAACCAGTGATCGCGCTGTTCCAGTATTTTGGAGAGCAGTTTTTCGATGCGAGTCACATCGTTATCAAGGTGTTCTAGTAACCGCTCAACATCTTGCGTCGCTACATTCTTTTTATTGACTAGATCAATGGTTGCACGCGCCGCTTCAAGATAAAAATCAGATGCGTCCTCTGTGCTCTCAAGTTGGAAACCAAATTCAGAAAGTATCGGCATCTGGCGCGTAAGTGAAACGCACAGTGAGTCGATAGTTTGGATGCGCAGTCGTGCTGGATTATCCATAATATGCCAACCTGCCTGAGCATCACGCTGCAAAACTGCACCAGCTAGCGTACAAATTAATTTTTCATGTTCTGTTTCAGGAATCTTGTCAGTCCGAGCTAGTGCCTCGAGCACTCGTTCACGCATCTCTGCCACAGCTTTCTTTGTGAACGTAATCGCAACTATCTCTTCCGGAGATTCAACATGCGCAAGCAGCATAAGATAACGCTGGATCAGAAGCCCGGTCTTGCCTGACCCTGCTGGCGCCTGAACAATGAACGAGCAAGTAGGATCAAGCGCACGTTTACGCTCAACACAGTCTGAAATGTGTGTGGCGTTACTCATTCGCCATCCTCCTGATCTGCATACGCACTTTCAATCCGCTCATAGATGCGACAAAAAGGTTGCAAGTCACAATTGCGACATGTGCGTGAAAATGTTTTAGGGTCAACCCGGGCATCACCTTCGTAAAAACTCATGGCGATACGAGTAAGATCAGTGCGCCAGGAGACAACCCGTTGTTTCCATTCAGGGTCAGCTTTCACACCAGGCAAGTGATCGCTGTCACGCGCCAGCCCGATGAATTTCATCTTCCCCGTCTTTATTTGCGCAAATACAACTGCTGCAGCATCTGACTCAGAGGCGACAAGATACAGTGGGAGTTGTGGCTCATCCGGGCGCTTGCCGTACATGACATCAACTGATGAAACCCCAGTCTTGTAATCGATGATGATACGTTGTCCGTTACTGAGTTTATCAACGCGGTCTAGACGCGTAGTCAATGCAAGTCCACCGAGCTCAATACTACGTTTCTCTTCGATTGCAATAACCTCAAAGTGGCTGCGCTTCTTCTCTTCATTCAGCCATTCAAGCGTCAATCGTACCAAACGCTGATGTTCGATCTTTGTAAAACGCTTTGAGAGTTTTGTCGGACGATCTGCCTGAATACTCGCGATCGCCTCTTTAGCTGCATTAGACAAAATCACCTCAAGATCGTCATCACTGATAGTAACAAGCGCACTTTTGGTCTTGAGCTGACTCCATGCTTGTGCCAACATGCTATGTACCAACGTCCCACGTTCCATCGCATCCAGTCCAGCATGTGGAGACTTTAATCCTCTCGCACCCAGACGATGCAAAGCCAGCGCGCGAAACGGACAAGCTGCATGATCCTTTATCACTACAGTGCCACCACTTACGCTATTTGCCATAGCTGCCTGATCAAGCGCTGGCGCTTTATTATCTTCCCTGTACTCGAGCTGATGTGCATTATGGATCAGTTCACGGTGGCTTGTATAAGTTGGTAGCTCTAGCTCTCGCTGGACAATATCTGTAATCAACGGACTGGGAGTAAGTTCTTGATTGTCGCGTTTATCTCCATGCTGTGGATAGCTGAGAATAACCTCATCTGAGCTGCATAACCATTCGCTAGTAAAACGACGGGCGAACTCAAGCGATTCAGTAGCGGACCCGCGCGGTAGTTTTGCTGTGCGCTGTAGTTCAATCGGCAGAAACGAATTCGTACGTGGGTGAAACGGCCACTCTGTACCTGACAGTCCCATCACCCATAGATGATCAAACTCCATACCAGCGGCCTCAAGCACACCCAGGATCTGGACTGGAACGTCAGGTGTTTCTGGCTGGAAAAGTGTTTCTGCTACCATACGATGCAAGCGTGATACCCCTTCGATATATCCGATTCGGGTAACGACACGATCAAGTGCCGCAAACTCAGCAACGACTTCGTGCCATTTTTTTAGGGTTTGGTATTCCGACGAATCGAGAGTGCGCTCACCCGGAAAACCGAAGATCTGAAGCACTCCGGAGATAGCCCTGGCTAGAACTGATGGTGCCTGCATGCCAAACAAATTTGCTTTACGGAATTCTGCAAGGGCAGATATCTGCTGTATGAGGATTGGACAATTTGCACTGCTATGTTTACGCTCGGTTAGCATAAGTAAATGTTCGAGCGTAATCCTTGGCTCAGCTCGCTTTCGTAATTGTTCGTCGAGCAGCGCACGATTTGTCATTTCAGTATCTCCACCAGCAAGGAAAGGCGACCGAAGTATACGACTCACACACTCAAATTCAACATCCTTTCCGGCTAGTCCGAGCACTAGAAACGCTGTGCTGACAAGTGGATACGAAACCAAGGCCATGCCAAGCGAAACGTTAAAGGGAAATATGCGACGGGTAGACCCCGGTAGCGCCTGCTGTACATCGGGCTCCATCACAGAGCTAAAGATACGCATGATCTCACTTCGATACTTGGCAAACTCTTGAACAACTACACCAATACGTACTGTACTGTCAGCCTCAATTCGTGCTCGTGCCCACACCGCAGCGCGGTGAATTTCATCACGGTTGTCTGCACAGCTAATACGTCTCACGTTGCCATTTCGTAATCGAAATTGCGACTGTGACCGCGTCATCATTACCTCACAACCGACTTCTGAAAGTCGGGTCAGTAATGCTCTCTGCTGCGGTGTAACGATATCAAAACCATAGCAAATCAGACGGGTGGGTTTTTTGACTTCTGCGTGTTCCCATAATCCAACTACTAGATCACAAATACGTGCGCTGTCGGTTTGCCCTTCACGTCTAGTTGAGCGTTTATAACTCTGCGACCAGGCCTGGAATGCCTGGCCATCCTCATTTAAAGGAAAATTCCTGAGTTGTGGGATGAGTTGCCAAGCATGAATAAGCTGCCACGCCTCGCGTGCAAGTTGTGCGGCCTCTGGAACAGCAAGTAAAACTGGGGCCTGATCTGAATGGTGAATGATATCTTCCCACAAAGCTTGCTCCTGTGCGGGAGCAAGTAAAATAGGTAGTTTGGTTGCGTGCTTGGAATAAAGTGCTTCTTCGTAGGCTCGTTCAATAAATGCAGTGATTGGAAGAAAATCAGGTGTGCCCCAGGTGGTACGTCCCTGAGCAACCTGGGTACTGTCGAACTCGCGTTTAAGCACCAATGCAAGCCGTCGGTTGGGGGTGACGACTGTAACACTAGCCTTTAGCCCAGCAGAAAGGTACGAAAAAACTTCAGTGAGGGCGACTTGCGGAAATTCATGGATGGAAGACATGCGGTGGAGCAATCTACCGCTATAAGATCAACGTTCCAACAAATCTAATTTGCTAGCCACATCCACCCAGTCGTCAGCATCAGACGGAGCGTCCTTTTTCTCAATGAGGACTTTCCAAACTTTCGATAATTCGGCGTTGAGTGCTGTAAAATGCTGCTGCTCCGTTGGTACATCGTCCTCGGCAAAAATTGCCTCCACCGGACACTCTGCCACACACAAGGTACAATCAATGCATTCTTCTGGGTTAATCACCAGAAAATTGGGACCTTCGTGGAAACAGTCCACCGGGCAAACATCTACACAGTCTGTGTATTTACACTTGATACAGCTTTCGGTTACAACATAAGTCATGGTGGCTCTTCCTCTCGCCTGAGTAGTGCTGATCCAAACTTTTGATTATACCGAAATTATACAAGCACCACTACAACTCAACCGTATCAACAAACCATGATTCACTTCCTAGGTTTTACCAGGATCATAGAGGCCGCCAACTCTCACGGCTTACAACATGATGAAAAGTGTTAAATAGATTTTCGCCGTTTTGGTCGTGCTAGTCGGGCGGATGATTAGAGCGTACCGAATAATGGACAAGCAGCATCCGCGTAAGATAGGGGCAAATGAAGTGGTAACAAGAACGCTAACTTAGTCCATCACAAGCCCGACGTCGAACGTCGTAGCATAACCATGATCTGTCTGAATAAGTGCAAGTATCAACTGATCGCCACCAGCCAGAAAAATTCTGTCCCCTTCATTCCTCGGTGCACGATGCCCCCTTTTGATATATGGCTGCTTTGCATGCACTTGATCTGTAATTGAATCCTGGAAATAAAACTGTGACGTAAACTCGTAACCCTGCGCAGGTTTCTGCTTTGATCTGATCTTAAAGTGGACGTGAACCGTTCTACCTTCATACCAGCCAGGATAGATTGTAGTGAACTGCACGCTACCAGTGGCATCTGAAATTTGATAGCCGCGTAAAAATTTCTTCCCAATCGTATTAAAACTTTGGTCCAGAACATCTGAATAGACCCCTTCAGCATCACAATGCCAAATATCTACCAAAGCACCTACAAGTGGCTCGCAACTAACCTTGCTAACCACAGAAACACGAATCTTAAGATCAAGCGACAGCCCTTCTTTCTTCGAACCATCTGACGGATCAATCCGAATATCTGAACGATATAAACGCTCGTCTACAAAATAGGGGCCTTCAGTCTGTTGAGGTGTAGCGACACAAGAAAGCGATACAGTATTTACCTCCTTGTTTCCATATTCGTGGGACGAGCGTCCCATAAGCATATCTATTCCGGCTGTCCCAAGTAGGGCAATCATCTCTCGTCGATCCATAAACTAAATTTTCCAATTAGAATGGCCATTATGAATTACTTAAAACTTTACGTTGACAATGAAGATGCACGTTCCTCAACAAGTTCAAATAACCAGCTTCCGAAGACTCTTCTCCTATTATACTTTTTAGCTGAGCTTACTCAGTAAGTTGCTTTTAACTATTGGCCATTCTTCCTGAAGTATTGAATAGACAACGGTATCACGTATTGAACCATCAGCCATTATTTGATGACTACGTAAAATTCCGTCTTGTTTTGCGCCCAATCTTTCAATTGCGTCTTTAGAGACTTCATTAAAAGAATGTGTTCTGAACTCCACCGCGATAGCTTCTTTTATCTCAAACACATATTGAAGTAACAAAAATTTGCTCTCACTGTTAACACCTGTTCTACACATTGATTTTGCATACCATGTGTAGCCAAGCATCGGCCTTTTGTTTAACTCATCAACGTTATAGAATCGTGTTGTGCCAACTATATTTTTTGTTTCATTGAGCCTGACAGCAAATGCAGTATTTCCCTTTTTCGCACCTTCAATAGCGTCAATTACATAGTTTTCCATTTGATCTGGCGAAGGTACATTTGCAAACCGTAGTTTCCAAAATTCTCCATCCATGACTGCAGCCTTCAAGGGCTCAACATGACTCATGTTGAGAGGTTCTAGGGTTACAATCGCTCCACATAGTTCTATATTTTCGAGCCAGTTCATTTCTAAACGCCTTTCTCTTGCTTCTACTAAGCTAACGCTGCTGTATAACAATCCCCGTTGCATCTTGCCATAGGAAAATACGGGTATCAATATGAAATATGCACAGAAGAAAACAATTGGGTTAACAGCCCCTCTCTATTGATCAGATTATTTATACCAAATTAAGCCAGCTGGAGGTATTCAGAATCAATTTGGGTATTTTTTAGGGCAGATTTACTTTCACTTTAAAAACAGACACAGGGATGCGTCCGTTATGCTTCGATTATCCGTGGTTGCACGGACGCGATTCAATCCGATGCACAAAAGGAATCAATTGTGCCCGTAGTGCCCGCACAGATTTTACGCCGCTGACCACAAAATTCTTGAACCTAACCCTTTTGTATTATTACACCACGGTCTAGCTGGGCCTTTTGTATAAGAAAAGAGTGGTCTCTCTTAGTGCAAGCCTAGCATGACAGTAAAACATATTAAAGCTCCTGTCAGTAATTCGATTACTCATCATTTTTAATCCACGACAAGAATACGACACATCCTAAAATAAATCCCAGACCCAAGATAACTTTTATAAGTTCTTTAGCAAACCAGAACAACATAGATTCATATAATTCCAATTATTCCTGTCCTCCGGTAGTAATTTAGTTTGAAATTTGTCGATGTATACTATTAAGTTCCATCATACCCGTTTCGCCCTTCCGCAATCACGGATAATACCCGTTCTTCCATTGTTCGTATGGTATTACTACAGCTAATTCCCCAAAATCATGAAACCATGTATCAATTACCCATGAAGCTCCAGTGTTGATATCAAGAATTTGACTGGCGTAGTGTAAATTAATAATCAGAGGATTACGCCAAACAATTTCACCTACTCGATGGTACTGTAGCCAGTCTTGCTGTTGCATATAAGTAAGGAAGGTAAAGTTATTTCTGCTGTGATCAACACAATCCATACGTCCATCTGCTGTAATATCACTAAAATTACCACCACGATCAGAGGCGATGGGACTGTATTTAGCCGCCTCCAAATATAGCTCACGTACAGCATAACGAAGAGCCTCACGCTCATCGGCAGCAGAGGTTACTGATGCAAAAAACGCCGAAACTTGATCGCGTGTGTTTGACGAAATCTCAAAAGTTTTTTTCTTGAAACAATTAGCATGGTAGCAAACCGATAACGTCTGGCAAAAAGATGGCGTGCTGCTCAGTACAGATGCCAAGATTAAAATTGTAAAGAATACTTTCATCACTGTCTTATGTAGAATTTAATTCGGGTCTAACACTACAACAGATGTCTACGTTATATCTTCCCATTTAATAAGTAATCTTACATATGCTGCATTTAAGGATATGTCTTATTCCAATAGAAATATCATCTTAGGATATTGACGTAGGTGAAATCAAAGTATTTATCACTTTTCGGCTCGGAACTAATATCAGAAACTATCTGAAAATCCCTATAACATCTTTTCTGATTGCTAACGACTAAGATCGACATGAATCGAGTACGACACGTTTAAGAATACGCAATTTACCGTGAAAGAAGTGTTCTGCGCCAGGAATCACGACCACTGGTAGATCCTGTGGAGTGGCCCAATGTAATACAGTTTTAAGCAAAACCACTTCGTCCTGATCACCGTGAATGATCAATGGTCTGACTACATAGTCAGAAATGGGTGGTGTATTAAGGTGGCCCACCGATGGTGCTACCAGTACCAGAATTTGTGGCCTGAGGTTTTGTGCTACATGTACCTGAATTGTACCGCCGAAAGAAAATCCAGCCAGCAATAATGGTAGATTATTAGCCTTTGCATCGAACTGTTTTTGGAGTGCTTCAACTACTGTAATCACATCTTCTGTTTCACCCACACCCTCTCCGTAAACTCCTTCGCTCTTCCCTACACCTCGGAAATTGAATTTAACTGTGACAAACCCTAGTTCTAATAAGGCCTTAAAAAGGGTATGTACTACCTTATTGTCCATGGTTCCACCGTATAACGGGTGAGGGTGTGCAATGACAGCGATGCCATTCCGATGCTCAGAATTCAGCTCGCCCAGAACCGTTTCGAGTTTACCTGCTGGACCATCAATAAAAATTTTCTGGGGGATATAGGAGTTTAACAATACAATTGAAGGAGGGGCTAAAGTATACTTTCAGCTAAACACCTTCCTGTTCCATTAATATTTTCAGTTGTTGTTTAGTTTTTCCGTAGTTAAATCTAAACTAACCCTCATTGGTAATGCAATTATGCCTTCTAAACATATGCCGAATCAATTCCAAAACTCAAAATGAAATTAATGTTGCTCTTCCCATATGAAAAAAGTAATGTATCAAATTTTCAGTCGCTCAACTACACGCCCATTTCTTAGATGTTCTTCGATGATCTCGTCAATATCTTCTTTATCCACGTAGGTATACCAAACTTCTTCTGGGTAGATCACGATCACCGGACCTTCATTGCATCGATCGAGGCAGCCCGCCATGTTGATCCGGACCTTCCCCTTGCGGTCCAGCTTTAGCCTTTTTATACGATCCTTAGCATAATCACGTATCGCCCGAGCACTGTGGTCATTACAGCATAATGCCCCCTCTTCTCGCTGATTAACACAGAAGAATACATGCTGTCGGTAATAGCTCATCCGAATATTTCGAGAATAGTCATAGGAAGATTATACCGGAATGATGATGTTTCTTTGATAGATCGGTATATCTAGTTAATTTGTTATCGACAGACTAAGGTTCCGTGTCTCTGCCGAATTATAGTTTCTTTTTTCTGTTAAACACTTGTAAGTGTAGCAACGTTAAAATCGCACATAATTCAGCCAGCAGACGAGTAAGGCTATTGAAACTCGGTATTTGATTACCATGATGCCAATCAAACAACTTTAACATGGACACGGATAGTCTATCCGCCAATTAACAACGATAATACATTGATAGTAAACGTATTACTTTTCCTGTAATACTCTCGGTCTTACCATCAGTCTTACCCTGCTGTTTAAGATAACAAGATAAGGACACTGAATTAGTTGAGCGGACTACTGAGATAAAGGTAAGGGTAGGGGGTAAAAGGTAGGATCAGTCTTGTATCACACTCAGAAAGCCAGAAGAGGGTGGGTACACCTAGTATTCAGTCACCCCCCTCCCCCTGTTAGAGGTACTCTGTACTCCTACCTCTAGGATGGTTTTCTAATTTTGGCGAAAAAAATTTCTAAAATGAAAATCTGCGAACGTCTGCTTTTGGCACTAAGCAGACGTTCACGAAAGCATTAAAAAGTCCCAATTTAGTTAGGGCTTTTCTGTTTGTTAATTCCTCTAATACTTTTTTTCTTTCTCAGTGATAATCCACCGCTGACAATTCATTCCATCTTTTAAAACCAACTTTTGCTGTTAGACCGCCTAGTAACATAACGGATACAGAGAAAATAGATAACCATACTGAGTCGTTTAAGTACCGTTCGGCTTTTTTGATTAAACTTTTATTTTTTGCCAAGCTTTCTCCATTCTCCTTTAAATCTGTCGTATTCTTACTTCTCATTTTGTTTATAGCTTTTAGCTTATCCTGTATCTCACTTAATCTCTCTTTTCTCTTCTTTAAATTCCCCTCCTTCTCCTTTGCATGTTCTTCTGTCCTACGTATAGACATAATTTCTGAATGCGTTTCTTTCTCGGTCGCTAATAAATGTTGTTCCACAATGTAACCCAGTATCTCCGCATGTTTTATTGTATCGCGTACATTTAATTCTATAAATTTTCTCTCGATTTCAATATTTCCATTACCTAATAATGCATCGCTAGTTAATCCATGTACGAAAAATGCAAAGGAAATTAAAGCCATCATTGGAACAATAACAATTAATGTTCCAAATATCGCATAGAATTTGTAGAATTTGTCAGTAGGACTAAGTGACAGACTCTTCTCCTCAACTGTATGGTGTGCCATCTAAACCGTCTTTACTTCTAGCTAGCTTGTCATCTCCGCAGTCATAAAACCACTTTAACTTACGTATTAATAGGAGTGCATCAGTCATAGGAAATTCGAAAGCAAATTACTTGTCTCTTCCTAGAAAAATCATTAAATTATTTAAGTACTTAAAATTGTTTAATTCAAGAATGCTAAATGAAAGTCCGCTTTTGCCACAAAAACAGACATTAAGAAAATTACTTGCCTAGTGGAAAAAGAGTAGGAGGTAATACTAAATATTCGCATTCCCACTTGGTACTTTTATTCACTCATCCCTTCCCACAGGCATATTTCCACACTGTTTCCTTTATGGTACCGGAGGCAACTGGCAGCCAATTGCGAGTTTCAGCATCTTTCCAGATTGAACCGCCTCTACCCATATTTTTATGGTAAAAAGCAAGAAAAAGTTGTCGACCCCACTTTTCTATGCAGTCATGTTCTCTTTCAAGTCTTGATGACATATACGGTATGGATCCCTGAGTCATCTTGTAGTCATGCAAACTCCATATTTTCACGATGTTGCCTGACTTACGAATCGTGGCAGGATCGACGTAAACAATAAAATTTTCACTCTTCCCAATCTCAACCCACTCAGCCATCGCACTACTACTTATTATAGCCAGTAGCATCATCAAAAAAGCTTTACTCATTGCCACCTCTCTTTATTTACCAGCAGAAGCCGTGTTGCTAGTTCCTCGATGATTTTCAAAGGCCTTTCTTTTTTGCACAACGTTACGCCATGATATACCTCATACTTATTGTGGAATCCTATATAAACCTAGCTTTTATACGCTATTTATAAAAAATGGGTTAGAACATTAATTGAGGTTTCCGCATCTAAATAAAAGGATAGAGTGAAAAAGTTGAATGTCCGCTCTTGACACAAAGCAGATACTCGACCGAATAGAATAATACGCCCTGTTGCTCCTGGCAGCGTCAGTAAAGTATTAATAGAATTTGCTTGTAAGAAAAAAAATCCACTACTTACCTGACACATAAGCACTACAGGGGCAAAAACGAGAGGAAACCTCCCTTATAGATTTGAAATTAGAAACAGGGGTGGGAACCACGTTGGTCGCGATTCAGATCTATCCATTTTCCACACGGCATTCCAGGTCGCACACAATTAACCAATGATATGGACTTTAGGGGGAATTACGTTTAGCCTCACTGCCATATGGAATTCTATAACGGTATTTTGCAGCTCGATGCTTTTCCCTCGGTGACTCTGGGCATCGTTGTACTATTTATCGGTAAGCGCATCAATGATGCTGTCAGTTTTCTCAGGGTATTCAGCATTCCGGAGCCGGTCACCGGCGGGTTGATATTCACCCTGCTGATCGCGCTGTTGTATTTTTTCAATGGTATCGAAATCTCCTTTGACCTGGCAGCGCGGGACGTGTTGCTAATTTACTTTTTTACCACCATCGGCATCAATGCTAGCTTGAAAGACCTGCTGTCGGGTGGGAAGCCACTGGTGATCCTGCTTTTGATTACGATTGTCTATATGTTCCTACAGAACCTGACCGGCATCACAGTGGCCGCGTTGTTCGACCAGCCTGCACAGGTCGGTATGCTTGGTGGTACCGTGTCCCTGATTGGTGGTCACGGGACGACTATTGCCTGGGCACCGAGAATTGCGGAAGACTACGGGATCACAAACGCCATGGAGATTGGTATTGCCTGCGCCACATTCGGGCTTATTCTTGCCAGTTTGATGGGTGGGCCTATCGCCAGGTTCCTTATTACAAAGCACAAGCTAAAGCCACTACAGGTGGAACCGCTCACCGTCGGTATACCAGATGAAAAGAAAGGCAAATATGGAGTCGACAGCATGGACTTTCTGGATGCTATTCTTGCCATTCATGTGTGCGCTATTTTCGGTGTGCTGATCAACAAGGGGCTGGAAAATATCGGACTCATGCTGCCGCTGTTCGTGACTTGCCTGTTTGCCGGCATTCTTATTACCAATCTGCTCCCAAAATCCTTTCCGCGTCTCTCCGGCAGGACCTGGCCCAGTCGCAAACCGGCCATTGCACTGATTGCCGATGTCTCGCTGGGCACCTTTCTAGCGATGTCGCTGATGAGCATGCAGCTGTGGACACTGATTGATCTCGCTGGCCCCATCATTGCCATTCTCGGTGCTCAGTTTCTGATTGCAGTCGGCGTAACACTGTTTGTGGTTTTTCCCCTGATGGGGCGTAGTTACGATGCGGCCGTCGTCTGCGCCGGGTTCGGCGGAATCTCACTGGGCTCGACCCCCACCGCCATGGCGAATATGGCGGCAGTGACTCAACGGTACGGTGCCTCACACCTGGCATTTATTGTCGTTCCGCTGGTGTGTGCGTTTTTCATTGATCTGGTCAATGCCTTGCTCATCCCCTTCTTCCTAGCATATTTCTGAGAGATCCTGTTCAGTGGGGCGAGGCGAAGATTAATATTAATGTCACTAACAAGGTAGAGATATCAGAAGCACTAGAGACTGTAGCTGGCGAGCTGTTAGATCAGACAGCCATTAAATAGTTGTAGCCTTATTTGGCTCTACATACATTCGGTTCTCATGTGAATGTATGCTGTTTACTTGCTCACACCAACAAGAAAGGCGACTGACAGCGCCTTACAGCATACACATACTGTCGCTGTGGTTCCCTTTCTGTCCTAGTTAAAGAACAGGCTATGCCTTCGGTAGCCGCCTTACTTCTTGGTGCTGATTTGTTATACGGATTTATTCACGAATTTCTTTAAGGGTGTCGGTATCATGAAAAGATCACTCTGTCACCGCACTATTAATTACTACATTAGTTTGTTTTATTGGTGGTAATAGGTTTTATAAAGGGTAATAAGTAAAATACCCCTAAGACTATCTCTGGTTACACTCGCGCGCGGGAGAGTAGGTACCCTATAGCTGTTATTAATTACCATCCTGGGAATACTGATCTATCCCTTTTGCGTTCTTGCTCCATTCTGTCTACTTCCATTCGAAGTGTTTGCTGGTTCATTAAATCCTGTTGGTTAGCATATTGTTGATCTAGGAACTCTTGTTGTAACTGTCTTTGCTGCTCCATCTGTTGATATCGGTCTATCTGTTGATACTGTTGTTGCGGGTAATCTCCGTACCCTTGAGCAAATACACTAGATGAAACTAACAATAAAATGACCAATATTGCTTTCATAGTTTCTCCTATTAAGGAATATCCACCTTACACCCTTTTAAATAGGCAGTAAAATAGTTTTGTATTCCTGCAAATATGTATACTTAACAGTCACAGTATGAGGGAAATTATGTTTAGACTTTTTGTTAATTTAGGTGCAATTATTCTGCTTACTGGATGTGCAACATCAACAGGCGTTATACCCGCTGGTCCAGACACCTATACTATAACGACAGATAGTAGAGTAGCAGTAGTAGGAGCGGGAGCAAATAAAAGAGCAATTAAAAGAGCGATTCAAGACGCAAATGCTTATTGTGCTTCTTCAGGAAAAAAAATGAGGACAGTAAGACCACCAAGGCTATCCTCTCGAAAGAATTTTGTTGGTAACGAAATTCCAACTTATAATCTTACTTTTAGATGCCTTGCCACTGGTGATGAAGATTAAAAGAGACCGAATCCAGGACAAGCCCACGATATTGTTATAGAGAATAAATAAGGTTCATAAAGCTTACTCGTCATAATCCAATCTGCTTCCCTATCAATGTAGTACCTACCTCTCTTTCCTTTTCCCAATTTTGGCGAAAAAAATTTTCTAGAAGTCAATTCTGTGAATGTCCGATTTGACCCAGCAAGCAGTCACAAATGACCGCTTTTGGCATAAAGGGGGCGTTCATAAACAATCTCTAATCTTAAGTATCCCCTCGGTTATCCGTTATATAGTTATTAATCTAATACTTTGATAGCTCCAACTTAGCAGTCAATACCACATAGTTTTGGGGACGCGATGAAACCCTATTTATTCTTATCTTGTTTGTTATTGAGCGCTTGTGCTGCGCCGCCATGGGGTCCGGGTGGACACATCTACGGAGGTCATCATGCGGGGCAATATCAGGGTGGTCATTGTCCTCCTGGTTTGGCCAAGAAGGGGTGTATTCCTCCAGGACAAGCAAAGAAATGGAGAAGAGGGCATCCATTGCCAAGCGATGTGATTTTTCATGAACTATCCCACAGAATGGCTAGACAGTTGGGAAGGCCTCCGGCTGGACACCGCTATGTACGCGTTGCTCAGGATATTCTATTGATTACGATTGGAACAGGTATGGTGGTTGATGCAGTCTACGATTTAAACAATATGTAGTATTTGAATTTAGAGTGAATATAGTTTATGGAGAATAGAAATATGGAACGCATAAAAGCTGGATTGTGTGGCTTGATAATTACTCTCATTTTTAGTGGTTGTGCTACTACAGCGGGAAATACCCCAGCATCGAAGCGTCAAGCTGTTATTGATATGAAAAATACTGCACTTTCGGATCTTTATAATGAACGTCCTGGGGCGAAAGCCAAAATTGCAGCAGCACCCGGTTATGCCGTTTTCAGTAACTTTGATATTGCCCTATTTTTTATTAGTGGTGGTGCAGGTTACGGGGTTGTAAATCCAAAGGGAGCTAAACCAGTTTTTATGAAAATGGGAGAACTTGGCGTTGGGTTAGGATTGGGCGTTACGGACTTTCGCGCTATTTTTATTTTTCATGACAAAACAACCATGAATAAGTTTATCAATGAAGGCTGGGAATTTGGAGCAAATGCGGATGCCGCAGCTAAAGCTGGCGATAAAGGTATAGCCATAGGAGGTGAGGTCGTACTCGATGGCATAACAATTTATCAGTTGACTGAAACTGGTCTTGCACTTAGGGCTTCGGTTAGAGGAACTAAGTACTGGAAAGATAGCGACTTGATGTGAGCGGTACGCGCACCTCATAGCGGCAAAATCGAAGCCCGGCCTAGTGCCGGGTTCTTTATGTGTATATGAATTTCCGCTATTGGCACAAAGTAGACATTTAAGAATTTCAATACGCTCAGTATTTTTTTCAGGAATCCGTTATATAGGTAAACCTAATTGGTTTACTAAATTTCATATAAGCGAAAAAAAGAGTTTTTTCTGCGAATGAGGAAATTATCAATGACTACTCATAACCAATCAGATATTCATTTTATGCAATCAGTACTTCCATTGTCAGAATTACAACGTGAGCTATTTGATAAACTAGAGTCGTCGAAAAATAAGAAATTAATTTCTGATGAAATATCGAGTGTGCTAAGTAAGTTGTGTGAAGAACGATTAGTTACCCATGGGTTTGACGACTACAACAGTCCCACAGAGGAAGGCAGGAAGCCGGAAGAATTGATAGATAAACTGTATGAGGAATAATATTTTAGTAGAAGCTTTAAGCTCGGTTTAGGCCGAGCTTTTTTGTACGTATATGAATGTCCGCTTTTGGCACAAAGCGGACATTCGCTATTCAAGAGAGAAGACAATCAACGGAGACTAAGAAGTGACGTTTTTGAGTGTAGAGCTAGGAGAATCTGAGTTATCTTTCTATGCTTCTAAAAGTGTAGGGCAGCGGCGCTTCTTTTCTTGTGAGCGCGGTATCCAGTTTTAGGTGGAAAGTGGGCTTTATCAAGATCGCTCTGCCTGATTGCTAAGACAGCGCAAGAGGCATGTTTTACGACGTATTCCGCGACACTTCCAGGAACGGGAACATATCGACGCCCTGTACAACCTCGTGCTCCTAGAACGATCAAATCTGTTTTAAGTTCAGAGGCAATGCGGACAATTTCCTGACCAGGATGGCCTTCAGCAAAGATAGTCTCAACTTCTAGGTCATGAGATTCTGCTAGTTCTTTGAGGGCATCCTCTCCTCGCTGCCGGGTCTTTTTAGGGTCTTCATTCGATATAAAACGTTCTGGAGACAGATAGTTCTCATCTGAAATGCCTAACGCTCTTGGCTTAAACACGTACAAGGCCTTGAGTTCTGCTTTGTAGGTTTGAGCCTGCAACATGGCATGGTAGCTGGCCTCTATAGAGGTGTCTGTAAAATCGGTGGCTAGGATGATTTTTTGAGGTATTTGTACTTGCATCGTGTTCCTATAAGGTAACGCCCAAATTGGCAACCGATAATTCTAACACGTTTCCGTTGTCAGAGTGACATGCTCCCTATATTTAATGTCTTGATAGCTTTGATGCTGCAGCAAACACGCCAAAGAAGCGTTCTTCTGAACGTCTACTTTTGGCACAAAGCAGTTACTCGACCTAATAGAATAGTTAGTTAAGTGTTGGCACCCCCTAGAAAGGTAAACAAGAGCATGAGGAAGATGGTCTGAACGATCCAGCCGATTACGCACACCCCTACCGCACGCCATGTGCTTACATAATCAAGCGCTTGTCTCACCGCAACCACCATAGCCGTCAACATCCAAATCGAAGCCACAAGAAAAACGATTTCTGCCAGCCCTGGGATGATTCCTAATACTCGAATTAACCCTGGGGAACTTGAAAAACCAATCGTGCGCAATAACTCACCATGATCTGCTTTGGTTTGTGGTTCTGGAAGTAGTCTTGTGCCAATAAAATAAGTCATGTAGGCCCAGATATACCATCCGACAATTGCTACGACCATCCCGATCAACATCCCTCCAAGGCCACCTTGCCCAAAACTGCCAATTCCGGCTGCGGCACTTGAAAGAACGACAACTACCATGGCCTGACCCAGTGCCCCTTGATCAGCCTCAACCTCTTCATAAAGGTCGACATCAAGTTTCGCAGCACGAATCATACGACCCATTAGACGAGTCATTTCTTCCCTCCTACAATTTTATTGGCTATCTATCTTCATAGCGGGTGTTATTAAAAATTGAATTGAAGTAAAAAGCAAATTAAGACCCTTCCATAATTATGAATCTCTACTTCCTTTCCCCAATTTTGGCGCAAAAAAAATTTGTCCAGAAGGGAAATCTGAGAACGACCGCTCTCGACCCGAATCGAACATTCAGAAAATCAACGTTTGAATTAAACAGCTGGTGGGCTGTTAGATCAGATAGTCTATCCTCCAATATCTCAGTACAATCCCTACAATCAAGCAAGCTGTTCAAGGAAAACTGGATCAAAACTACCACCAATATGATACCAGACCGCTCTTTACGAAAATTTCAACTACCTTAATTTTATTTCAGTCCACAACCGGCTTAGCAAGCGACGCCGGTTTCGGTCAAAATCTTGCAGCATCTCTAGCCTAGTAAGTAATTTCTTGTCAGGAAATATTGCTTTATTTCTAGCGATATCCGGCTGAATAGCCTTCATCGCATCCATATTGGGGTTACCTGATCCGATTAGATTAGTAAGTTCGGCGGAGTTCTTCCCATCCAGCATGAAATTTATAAACTGATAAGCTAGATCAGTGCGTACGCCGCTTTGATGCAACACCATACTATCAAGCGCTAGTACCCCACCTTCCTTAGGTGTTGAATAATCAATAGTGAAATTTCGTCCGGTTCTTTTAGCGTCAAGCGCTGCCTGAAACATGTCATTAGAATAGCCATGTGCCACCCATAGATTACCCGCCGCCAATTCCCTGATGTAGCTCGTGTTGCTGAAAGCCGCCCAGTAGGGCTTGGCACGTATTATCATTTTTTTGGCCTGATTCCAATGTTCCTCGTTGGTATCGTTGACTGAATAACCCAAGTATTTGAGTGCAGCAGCCATCAATTCACGTTGGCTATCAAGCACAGTAATCCGTCCCTTTATTTTTTCCAGATATCTTGGCTCGAAAATAATCGCCCAGGTATTAGTAGGCAGACCTAGGTCCTGCATTTTTTTTCGGTTGAAGCCGAGTAACGTCAGAGTATATGCATAAGGAATCGAATATTTATTCTCCGGATCAAATGCGGTGTTGAGATATGCGGGATTGATATTCTTGAGATTTGACAGCAGTGATTTGTCTAGCGGTTTTAAGGCACCTTGGCGTATAAGGGAGTCCACTGCATTTCCAGTAGGCACGATAAGATCATAACCGGTCGCGCCGGCCGCAAGCTTTGCCAGCATTTCCTCATTGTCGGAATAATAATCCTGAGAGAGTTCACAATTACAGGATTGTTCAAAGCGTTTAACAGTTTCCGGTGCAATGTAGTTGTTCCAGTTAAACAAATATAAGACGTTTCTTTCTCTAGCGGTGGAATTCGTATTCGCTTCCTTGCCAGCACCACTTGCGGTAGATAGTATCGGCAACAATACCAGCATGGCCACAAACATAAGAAAGCATAACTTGCGCAAATTCATTGACTTGCATCTCCACGCAACACACCAGAATCAAGCTTAGTGGCAATAATGATCATAACCAGTGTGAGCAGCATTAACAGAGTAGAAATGGCATTTACCTCTGGCGTAACCGCGACCTTAATCATAGTGTAAATTTGGATTGGAAGAATTGGCTCGCCCACACCTTTGGTGAAAAAAGTAATAACGAAATCGTCGATGGACAGGGTAAACGACATCAGCGCACCTGCAACCACTGCTGGCATAATCAGCGGCAGCGTGACATGACGAAAACTCTGCCAGGGGGATGCACCTAGATCGCGCGCTGCTTCAAAGACACTCCAGTCCATACCTTGCAGTCGGGCCCGCACGATGATGGCTACGAAGCCGATACAAAATGTGGTGTGCGCAATAATTATGGATACCATGCCAAGCGTCAGGTTAAGCACTTGCAAAAAAAATAACAGTAGCGATACACCCAGCAATATTTCAGGCATCGCCACGGGTGTAAACACAAGAATAGGTAACACTTTAAGCTTGTATCGATGTATCGCAAGACCAGCCATAGTACCAAGTACTGTTGCGCAAACACTTGCACTGACAGCTATGACCAGTGAATTGCGTGCGGCAATGAGCATTTCCTTGTCATTAAACAGAGTCTCATACCAAAACAAAGTAAAACCCACCCACTCAGCATTTAACCTGGAATCGTTGAACGAATACGCTACTACGATAACAAGTGGAATATAGAGAAAGGCATAAACCAGTGCTGCTGCAAGCCATAGTCTGAAGTTGCTACTCTGCATACTTCATTCCTCCTGATTGACGCGCAAGCCATGTGGCTAACCCAGCAATGGATAACACTGCTAGCGTCAACATAATTGACAATGTAGATCCGAAGGGCCAGTCGCGTGTACCAAGAAATTGATCCTTGATCAGATTTCCAATAAGGATGTCACCGGTACCGCCAAGTATCTCAGGAACCGCAAACATACCCAACACAGGAATAAACACCAATGCAGAACCTGCAAACACGCCTGGTAACGACAACGGCCAAGTAACACGCCAGAAACGTTGCCAGCTACTGGCACCAAGGTCTTGTGCCGCATCCAACAGCGCCAGATCATGTTTCTCCAAGTTGATATATAGGGGCAAAACCATGAACGGTAGGTGTACATAAACCATACCTACCAGCACTGCAAACGGTGAGAACAGCAGTGTTAGCGGGGCAATACTAAATACGCCTAGAATAGTATTGATGAAATGGCTAAGTCCAGATTCTGGGCCAAGAATAATCATCCAGGCATAAATGCGAATCAAGAAGTTGCTAGCTAATGGAAGCACTACCAGCAACACCATCAAATTTCGAAAACGTTTTTTGCTGCGCGCAATCAATAACGCAAGTGGATAAGCCATTATAAGGCAGATTAGAGTAGTAGCTGCGGCAACACCGAAGGACTTGAGGAAAATCTCTGCGTAGAGACTGCTGCTTAGAAAGAACTGGTATGCCTCCAGAGTCAAACCGTACTCACCACCAACTTCCCCAGCTGGAGCAACTAGGGGCGCCAAGCCACCAAATTCACCAGGATAACGAAACGAAGTGACAATCATGATCAAACTAGGCCCAACAAAAAATACTAACAGAAACAGTAGCGGTGGCCCACTCACTAACCATTTGGTAATGCGCCCTCCTTTAGTTTTTTCTTTAGTCATTGAGAAAAGTACTCGCACCATGCCGCCAAGTGACTACCACTGAATCACCCGCCTCGAAAGATTTGGCTTGCCCCGGTGTATTATTAGGCAGCAAAGCCTCAATGTGGATGCCATTAGCCAGTTCCACGATATAAGTTGTAACATTGCCTACGTAGAGATAATCATGAATTTTTCCGGGGAAATGGTTCTTCACCTCTGTATCCTCCGAGTGATGCAAAATCTGTACCTGTTCGGGACGGATAGCCATAGTACCTCTGTCACCAGCCCTAACTCCTTCCTTACTAGGAGCTGTTACTTCACCTAGTCCCTTCACAACAAGTTTCAGATGAGAGGACGTAGCTTCAAGTACTTGCACATCCATCATATTGATCTTGCCAATAAAGTTTGCGACAAAACGATTCCTGGGAAAGCCATATATTTTGGAAGGTTCATCAATTTGCTCAATATCGCCCTGATTCATTACCGCAATGCGATGTGAAAGTGCGAGTGCTTCATTTTGGGCGTGCGTAACGAACACAAATGTGACCCCAATTTCTTGTTGCAAACTAATAAGTTCAATTTGCATCTCCTCGCGTAACTTTGCATCCAGTGCACCTAGTGGTTCGTCCAGCAATAGTAGGCGCGGACGATTAACAAGCCCTCTAGCAAATGCCACGCGCTGCTTCTGTCCCCCTGATAGTTCGTGTGGAAAACGATTAGCAAAACCAGAAAGATGCACACTATTCAAGGATTCACTCACTCTGGATTTGATTTCATCGGGCATCTTACCGGACATCTTGAGTGGAAAAGCAACATTGCCCGCTACTGTCATGTGCGGAAACAACGCATAGCTTTGGAACACGGTATGGATAGGGCGTTTTTCAGGCGGCATGCTGACTATGTTGATGCCGTCTAGTAGGATTTGGCCAGAATCAGGCAGATCAAACCCAGCTATCATTCGTAACAGTGTGGTTTTACCGCAACCAGAGGGCCCTAGCAAGGTAAAAAACTCACCTGTCTCAATTGTGATGTTGACGTTGTTTACCGCGGTGAAATCACCGAAGCGTCGTGTCACGTCACGAATTTCGAGTAACGCCATAGCCTCGTTATTTAAAAAACCGAAATCCTATCAAAATTCATCGACGAATTTACAAGGCAAATCTTTGAGATGCCACTATTGCCACAACTGCCAGAGTATCAATGCAGTCAATAGAATCGAAAGAACAACCAACAAGCGGCTCTGTCGTTTCTCTTCTATCAGCAATTCCGTCATTCTTTTCTCCAACCCTTGGGTGCGATCCTCGCTCAATGTGTGGTACATCAAGCGCGGAAATTGTGGCAGCATCACGGCCCAGTTCGGTGCTTCCTTTTTCAGGCGGTCAAGCATCCCACGCCAACCGATTTGCTCGGACATCCAGCTCCCCAAATATGGGTTGGCTGTTGACCACAGGTCTAGGTCTGGGTCAAGATCTCGTCCAAGTCCCTCAACATTTAGTAGTGTTTTTTGCAGCATTACCAGTTGTGGCTGGACTTCGACATGGAATTGTCGTGAAGTCTGGAATAACCGGAATAGTACGCGACCGAAGGAAATTTCCTTTAGTGGCCTATCAAAAATTGGTTCGCATACTGCACGGATTGCACTTTCGAAGTCGTCTACCCTAGTATCCTTTGGAGCCCAACCTGCCTCGACGTGGGCTTGCGCAACACGTCTGTAGTCACGGTCGAAAAAAGCTAGGAAATTTTGCGCTAGATAATTCTTGTCTTCGTCAGTAAGTGTACCCATGATACCGAAATCAACAGCAATATAACGACCGTCTTCTCCAACAAAAATATTTCCTGGATGCATATCAGCATGGAAATAACCATCTCTAAATACTTGGGTGAAGAATATTTCTACTCCCATTCGGGCAAGCTTTGGAATATCTATACCCTGCTCACGTAGTGCTGATACATGGCTGATGGGCGTACCTTTCACTCGTTGCATTACCATGACCTCGGAATCGCAATAATCCCAATATACTTCTGGCACCAATAACAACGGCGAGTCAAGAAAGTTACGCCGCAGTTGGCTGCAGTTGGATGCCTCCTGCATAAGATCAAGTTCATGATCCAAATGATGAGCGAATTCAGATACCACTTCTCGTGGCTTTAGGCGTTTACCATCGGGTAAAAAAGTTTCAACCATCCATGCACCGCTGTCCATCAAAGCAATATCGTTTGCAATTATTTTAGCAATCCCAGGGCGTAGAACTTTTACAGCGACTTCAGAATTATCGTGCAGTACCGCAAAGTGCACCTGGGCAACCGAAGCACTGGCTATCGGATCGGGATTAAACTCCAAGAATACTTCGTTAACCGATTTACCATATACCCGTTCGAGAGTAGCAATTACGAGGCTAGAAGAAAAAGGTGGAACCTGATCCTGAAGTTTGGCCAGCTCATTGGCAATATCATTTGGCAACAGGTCACGGCGGGTAGAGAGCATCTGACCAAACTTTATAAAAATGGGCCCCAACGCTTCTAGTGCCAAACGCAGGCGCTCAGCACGCGGTCTTTCTAGTCTCCGCCAGAATGTTGCCGGCCTAACTAGGGTCTGCAATATACGTGCCCCATACACGACCGGGAAAAAACTCTTCGAGGCCAAAACGAAAAGCTACATTGAGTATTTTGATAAGACGAAAAAAACGCATTTACTTTGCGAACAACAGTTCATCCATTGTTAAATATTCTTCTAAGGATTATTAAGATTCTATCTTATAATTTTTTCTATTCGCTTCTCCAACTGCTCCACATCACTCCTTAATGCACCAACCTCACTAATGAATTCATGTACATGGATAGATTTGGCCAATAGTGGTTGTTCTTCCATCCAGTACTCCACCAGTGTTTCCGATAGATTACGAATTGTTTTATTGTGCCACTGCTTAAGGTCTTCACTAGCCTTCACAACGCGGTGAGCAAGAATGTCGCCTATAATTCCACTTAAATCTTGCTCCATATCCCAGTGTAGGTTCTTGCTAATTCTAAGAAGTTCTTCAGCGAAGGCGCTGTCTCCAGATATACTAATTTTACGGTAGGCCTCTTCGTCATGAGCAAGCAAACATGGTAGCAAACCAAGATCCAAAGTGATGGTAGTATCGATAGTGGCACAACTCATCGCAGCTAATAATTCTCCACTGGCATGTACAGTCAGGTTGATATCAAGAAAGGGTAAAATGCAAAACCGTACAGTCTTACCTGCATAGGGCCGAAGCCGTTTACTAGCCCAGCTTTCGCTGCGTAACAAGTGGTTAAATGGAGCTAACGCGAAAGTAGCAAGCATGACGATTTTGGGAACCCAGGAGACTTATTAAATTCTAGCCAGCAACCTAACAAACCTGTAGTCTTTAGGCTCTCTCTGTACATGAATAACCAAGGTTGGTAAGACCAGTATTTTTTCATGAATAACTCCAAGCGTGTGAGGAAAAATAAGCAGAATATTATTAATTCCCACACGGATGTTTCATCTGCTGAGTTACAAAACCACATTATATCCTTATTCCACCGGTGTTAAATGCGTCATTGCACCAAAGATAGATTGAGTGAAAATGATACTCGTGTTAATTCAGCTATTGTTTACATATATGCCCGTTATGCAAAATCTGTTTGGCACAACTGCCATTGATATCTCGGCATGGGTACGTATCGTTGCTTTCGGTATATTGTTATTTACTGCAGTTGAAATTGAAAAGTACCTGATCCGTAAGAAAAACTAGATTCTAAAATTTGAACCCTCGATGCAGTGCAACTACTCCAGCGGCAAGATTGAAGTATTCAACCCGCTCGAAACCAGTATGCTGCATCAGTTGCTTTAATTCTTCCTGAGAAGGATGCACACGAATAGACTCAGCCAGATAACGATAGCTATTTTCATCATTGACAATAAATTTACCTATAGCCGGCAATACTTTGAATGAGTAGTTATCATAGAAAGCTTGTAGTGGCTTCCATACTTTGGAAAATTCAAGCACTATGACACAGCCACCAGGTCGCAGCACTCGTAGCATTTCTTTTAATGCTACGTCTTTGTGGGTCATATTTCTGAGACCAAAAGCAACACTCACACAATCAAAATAATTCTCGGGAAAAGGCAACTTCTCTGCATCACACTGTGCTACCGAAATGTCCATACCATAATCTAAAATACGGTCACGGCCTATGGTGAGCATGGAATTGTTAATATCAGTGAGCCAGATTTCTCCACTCTCGCCTATGTGTTTAATAAGCAATGTACTCAAATCTGCAGTACCACCAGCAATATCGAGCACTCGACTACCCGCCTTGACGCCACTTGCTTCTACAGCAAAACGTTTCCACAATCTGTGTAGCCCCACTGACATGAGATCATTCATCAAATTATAGCGTTCTGCTACTGAGTCAAAAACACCTGCTACCTTGTGCGCTTTATCAGTTTCAGGAATGGATTTAAAACCGAAATGAGTGGTCTTGATCATAAATGTTTATTTCATTGCGCAACATAGATATGGCTTTTGCATAAACTATGCCAATTGAAGTTGTTTTGTCCTATAGCGTTGATTCTTTTATGTGGGTAATTCTACAATTGGCTCTCTACTTGCACCCGCCTCATCTATCCTTCGTAGGTAATGTTGCCACATATCATTCTGGTCGAGGCCATATCTATAGAGCAGATCCCATGAATAGAGTCCTGTATTATGACCATCGGAGAAATTTAGCTGAATTGCGTAACTGCCTACTGGATCAATATGATTTATTTTTACTTTCTGCTTTCCAGTTTGTAATATTTCTTGCCCAGGACCATGCCCACGTACTTCTGCCGAGGGCGAATAAACCCGTAGAAATTCGAAAGAAAATCGAAAAGTCTTTCCATCTTCAAAAGAAACTTCCAGAAACCTGGATTGTTGATGTAATTTTATTTCAATAAGTCTAGGGGTTTTTGTGCTTAGCCCTGCCATAACAGCATTCTCTCAATATAACAGCGCATAATAAACAAGTCTAGATACTTAAAACATAAACTTCTCGAGCACATTTTGATTTAATATCTGTGCTTTAATACCAATAAAACTCTGCACAAAATAATATATATCCTACTTTTAATCTATATTATTACCCAAGTATTTAGCGTAGGCTGAGCAACTCTACATCAAAAACCAATACTGCATTTGGTGGAACCGAGTCACCAGCCCCGCGCGAACCATATGCAAGATGGGCGGGAATGATTAGAGTTCTCCGCCCCCCGACTTTCATGCCAACAACTCCTTGATCCCAACCTTTAATTACACGCCCCGAACCCAGTGGAAAAGTAAAAGCTGTACCACGATCAAGTGAACTGTCAAACTTCTCTCCTTTTTTTTGCGGTGCGGTTGCATTGTATAACCAACCCGTGTAGTGAACTTTAACAGTGTGACCACCGCTCGCCTCTTCACCAGCTCCTATTTTGACATCAGTTATTATGAGTTCTGTCACTTTATTAGCGTCCTGTTTGGTATCAGCAAGAGCATGCTGGGATAGCATTGCTGTGCTGAGAAATAATACGCTCAAATTAAGCAAAGTTTTTACTTTGGTCATGATTACCTCAGAGAAATAAATTGAGAACATTGGATTATAATTTGAAACAATTGGCTATTCTAGTAGCCTTTAACTCGTTATTTTTAGAAAAGAGACACTATCAAAGAACCTATTAGTTAAAAAAATCGGAACTCTAGGATATTAAGCATTCAAGTATTATACCCAGTATGTTTAGCTTGTCATTGCAGATAGACCTAATCAACAGTTTAATTTGTAGGTTAAAAACGAATAACCATACTTAAGATTTAAGGCACATTCTCCTTCTAAAGAGTATACCAGGGTTAGATTGGGTGAAAATTGGATGTGTTTGCATGATTCATGATAAAACGTGATGGTTGCTCAGGACTGAGAATTGCTACCTTGTGTCCGATATTTTCTATAGAGACCATTTTGTTACCTTAAACCGAACCACCAAGCTGTACTGAATAATCCCTTGATGTAAAATACATGTCACTTACCTACAAACAATAGCTATTTTGTTTAGTAACAAAAATTGTGGTGAACATAATAACGAAATCATTAAACACATAATTACACAATGGTCATTTTTACTTAGAAAATATGAATGCTAATTCGCAACATAACCCGGTTGTACAAAATGAACCTTACTTTCAAATATAAATGAGCCCAACACCCATTGAATTAATCGGTGCAGTATTGTTCGCCATTGCATTGATTCATACCTTTTCAACAAAATTCTTCGAACATTTAGCCCATACACGTCCAGCTCACTCTGGAATATGGCACTTTCTGGGCGAGGTCGAAGTCGTCTTCGGCTTCTGGGCAATGGTGTTAATCGTAGCGTTTTTGATCACGAATGGTAAACAAGCTGCCACGACCTACCTTGAGCAGCAAAGTTTTACAGAACCAATGTTCGTATTTGCCATTATGGTAATCGCGGGTAGTCGGCCGATTATCCAATTTGCGATGCTCTGCGTCAAAATAATCGCACGGATCATTCCATGGTCAGATGGGAGGGCCTTTTACTTTGTTACTTTATCATTTGTACCACTACTAGGTTCCTTCATCACAGAACCTGCTGCTATGACACTAGCTGGACTTATTCTTCTTGATCGCTATTACTCCAAGGGGATTACAACCCGACTTAAGTATGTCACGCTCGGTGTTCTATTGGTCAACGTGTCAATTGGTGGAACGATGACATCGTTCGCTGCCCCACCAGTACTCATGGTGGCAGCTAAGTGGGGATGGGACAGCACCTTCATGTTTGCTACGTTTGGTTGGAAAGCCATGCTAGCGGTACTAGTAAATGCTTTGGTGGTCACCGTTCTATTTCGACGTGAACTGTCACAAATGCAATACGAAGAACAACCCCAGCAAACAAAAACTCCGCTGCCAGTACTATTTATCCACCTATTTTTTCTGGTAGGTGTAGTGACATTCGCTCATCATCCAGAGGTCTTCATGGGTTTACTGCTCTTCTTTATTGGTTTTGCTCACGCTTATGAGCGTTATCAGGACCGGTTAATCCTACGTGAAGGACTGATGGTTGCTTTCTTTCTTGCCGGCCTTGTTATTCTCGGAGGAGAACAAAAATGGTGGCTGCAACCTATATTGGTGGGAATGGATAACACCACACTCTTTTACGGCGCTACCATACTCACCGCATTTACTGACAATGCAGCGCTAACTTTCCTCGGCTCCTTGCTGGAAGGAACGAGTGCAGAGTTCCAATATTCGCTTGTCGCCGGAGCAGTCACAGGGGGCGGCTTGACAGTCATTGCCAATGCGCCAAATCCGGCAGGTTTTGCCATACTCAAAGAATCGTTTGAAGACGATGCGATCCATCCTTTAGGACTACTAGTAGCCGCGTTACCGCCTACATTTATTGCTATTCTTGCGTTTCAGCTGCTTTGAGCTAGCAACGCAATTACCTTCTACCGCGTAAAATACCGCTTTTAGTCTTTATCTTTTCAACTTGCTTACGCAGACTATATTGCCATTAGCGAGCATGCCAAGCCAAACGTGACACTCCCTGTGCAACATACAATATATTGAAGACTATAGAAAAAGAGTAAACAGGAAGGGTCTGGTTAAGGATTACTTGTTAGTATTACAAGTAGCAGGGGTATATCCCTAAAAACTATATATGGATGGGAGCGCCTGGAGAAGATACATTCAACCACTATATTTTTTAGATAGAATGGCGGTGCTTCTCCATCCACTTTTTAATACGGTTGGCATCACCAATGCGGGTATTCTTTCCCCAAGAGTCAAGCAACACAATTATGACCGGTTTGCCGAGTATTTGTGCATGCATAACCAAACAACGTCCGGCCGCCTTTAGAAAACCTGTTTTTGATATGTCTATGTCCCAAACCCCGCGACGCACAAGACTATTGGAATTTTTATATAGTAGGCTACGCTTTTTATGCGGGAGTTTCACTGAATGCACTGCAGTAGTAGTGCATTTACGTATCATCTCGTAGCTGTATGCAGCTTCAACCAGTTTCGCTAAATCACGAGCGGTGGAAACATTTCTACTACTTAGTCCAGTAGGTTCAACAAACAAGCTATTCCCCATACCAAGTTCAAATGCCTTGTTGTTCATTGCTTTAACAAATACTTTAGTGCCGCCTGGATAAGTGCGCCCCAATGCTGCAGCTGCACGATTATCGGAAGACATCAGTGCCAATAACAGTATCTCTTCACGAGTAAGCCTGGCTCCTACTGATAACCGTGAACGAGTATTCTTGATGCGATCAATATCAGCCGATTTAATAGTGATCTTTTCAGTTAGTGACAATTGTGCATCAAGTACTACCATCGCCGTCATCAGCTTGGTAATAGAAGCAATTGGCCTAATCTTATCTGCTTTCTTACCGTAAATAACACGTCCCTGCTCTGCGTCTAAAACAAGGGCAGACTCGGACCTGAGATGCAAACCACCTGGCTGTGCAAAAGCACCGCCAGTGAATAGGATCGCTAAAGATAATGTCAGGATTATTTTTTTCATTTTTCTTTCTACGACCAAAAAAATACCTACTCTTTTTGGCTTTGAAAACTATTCCAGCTAACCTAATATATATCGGAAAACTGAATATAAACTGTATTTCATTTCTTGAGAAAAAGCTATATTTTGCTACCCTATAAAATCAATAGGTTATTAATCCACCCCGACCATAGTATCTGGATTATCCTCTATATCATCAACCAATTGCAGCCTCGACTGCTCTTCCTGTTGTTGCAGCTCCCACATATGGGCATAAAAGCCTTTCGCCACAAGAAGCTCTCGGTGGGTACCACGCTCGATGATGCTACCTTTGTCTAGCACCAAAATTTGATCAGCATCAGCAATCGTGGAAAGTCGATGAGCAATTGTAAGTGTAGTACGGTTCGAAGCGATACGCTTCAACTCTTCCTGTATAGCTTTTTCTGACTTTGAATCCAACGCCGAGGTAGCTTCGTCAAAAATAAGGATCTCCGGTTTCTTCAAAATCGCACGTGCAATTGCAACACGCTGTTTTTCTCCTCCAGAAAGCTTTAGTCCTCGCTCTCCAACTGTGGTTTCATACTTATCTGGCAGATTCTCGATAAAATTGTGAATGTGTGCCGATTTGGCCGCCTCAAAAATCTCTTCACAACTTGCAGCGGGACGCCCATAAGCAATGTTGTAATAGATACTATTGTTAAACAAAATAGTGTCTTGGGGAACAATACCTATAGCCGCTCGCAGGCTCTTCTGAGTTATATCACGAATATCTTGATTATTTATAAGAATACGGCCACCAGTCACATCATAGAAACGAAATAGTAAACGCGAGAGCGTGGATTTACCTGACCCGCTGTGTCCTACTACCGCAATGTTGTGTCCAGCAGGAATGTTAAAACTCAAGTTGAATAAAATCTGACGATTAGATTCATAACTAAAATTTACGCTCTCGAAGCGAACTACAGCATCCCCCAGAATGAGATCAGTTGCACCTGATTTGTCTTTTATTTCCTCGTTCTCTGTCAACAATGCAAACATTTTTTCCATGTCCGCTAGTGAATGTTTGATTTCGCGATAAACGAATCCAAGAAAATGTAGTGGCATATAAAGCTGCAGCATAAAAGCATTGACTAACACCAGGTCACCCAATGACATGGATCCTTTGATCACACCATCGGACGCGAGTAACATTAACAAGGTCATTCCTAGTGCAATAATTGCACTTTGTCCGGCGTTGAGCGCTGCAAGTGAAGTCTGGTTGCGCACCGCTGCAATCTCCCACTTCTGCATATGTTCATCGTATCGTTTCGCTTCCCATGATTCATTGCCAAAATATTTTACCGTCTCATAATTCAGCAGGCTGTCGATAGCGCGGGTATTCGCTTTTGAGTCCATATCGTTCATGGTGCGACGAAAGATCATGCGCCATTCAGTAATAATCAGCGTGAGCGCAATATAAGCAACCAACGTTGTAAATATGATCACAGAGAACCAGATGTCGTACATAGAAAGAAGAATTGCCGCCACTAAGCCAATTTCAAACAGTGTCGGTAAGATATTGAACAGCATAAAATTGAGCAGGAAAGATATGCCGCGTGAACCACGCTCAATATCACGCGATACGCCACCAGTCTGTCTTTCCAAGTGAAAACGCAGTGATAACGCATGCAAGTGCCCAAACACCCTAATTGCAACCCGCCGAATTGCTCGTTGCGTTACCTTGGCAAATATAGCATCGCGTATTTCTCCAAACAACGTACTACACAAACGCAATACTCCGTATCCAACCACTAACAATACAGGCAACACCAACATGCTATGTGGCTGATCAAGCGCGTCGACGATTTCTTTCAACACCAACGGCACCGCTACACTGGCAAGTTTGGCCATTACCAATAGCGACAATGCCAATGCTACCCTGGTTTTAAATTCCCACAGATAAGGTAATAAAGCACGAATAGTTTTCCAATCGTTGCGATTGACTGATGGCTTTTCTAAACGGGTGGGACGCATTTATTAATTTCCGAAAAAAGTCATGACTGGAACAATATATTTAATCTGACATTTTTAGGATGAAAGATACAATTTCTAGTTGTTGTAGGTAGATCAGAATTTTCTCTCTTCGGAATACAAATAGAGCGCTCTTGCTCATTTCCCGGGAGTTAGCAATCCGTATTGAGGTGGCACACCTTAGAAATTCTCAATACCGTTGGTGTGATTTACGTACACGGTAAATTTTTTGTAACTATGGTTGCTATGAAAGCGCCCATCATATCTCACACTCTCAAGTACAGCATGTCCTATCTATAGCTTTATGTGTAAATCTACACTTCACTCTTATGAATCAAAAGCTGGTCGAGTACCTGATGTAAATCATCTAGCGCTGAACCCATGATGAGACCTGCACAATTATGATATAGATATAATTTACAGGTAACAGGTTTATACAAATTATCACGTGCGTGAATATTAAATTCACGCCATGCCAATACCGGCTGATCGTTAGCCAAACTATCAACGCATAGCCAAACTTCGCTATTAAGAATTACTTCCAGACCGCGATGCTGTGACAGTGTTACACGTAGGGGACTACCATATCGCAACAAAGCGAGACGCCCCCTGTTATAACATGTTGCTTCAATCTTCTTAGGGAGCATGCGCCATGGAAGAGTCAACGTATTCATACCGGTTCCAGCATCATCCTTCACCTTTCTATTTTGCAAGGATTATTCTACTCATGCTGTGGTGAATACAGGTCAAATCCGCTTTGGTAAGAACTATATACATGATACTCTTGAATTTAGCGCGTTTAGAACCCACTAACACGCTTCTAAGCAAAGATTAGTTTGTTCTTTTCTTTTTATTGCTCTTCTCCTGCCAAGAGGCTAGATCAATAAATTATCCTTAGCTTCAATATAAAAATTAGGTGGATTTTTTTGCTTCCTCATCCGTACCTGATGGACCATCAGACTTACCTTCAAGAAACACACGGCTAGCTAGAATGTCTTCTGCCTCAAGCGTCATGAGATCATCTCTGGATAACGATTTTTTTGTTCCAGCGAATAAACGATTAGCTTGACGAAGCCGAGTACGATCTAGAGCATTACGGATTGAACGAGCATTGGCAAAGTGTGCCAATTTCATGCGTATCCGGATATATTCTCCAAATGCTTCCTCCCCTGCAGGACTAAAACGATAGTTTTGTACATCTAGCATAAGATTGGCAATTTCAAGTAATTCATCGGCACTATAGTCGGGGAAGTCTATATGGTGTGCAATGCGTGAACGCATACCAGGATTGCTATGGAAAAACTTGTCCATTCGGTCTTTGTAACCGGCCAAGATTACGACCAGATCGTCGCGGTTATTTTCCATTGTTTGAAGTAGAATTTCTATGGATTCAGCACCGTAATCACGCTCGTTCTCAGGCTTGTATAGATAATAGGCTTCATCTATAAATAAAACTCCGCCCATAGCTTTTTTTATTACTTCTTTGGTCTTAGGCGCGGTGTGACCGATATATTGGCCGACTAAATCGTCTCGTGTAACAGATACAAGATGCCCCTCTCGCACATAGCCCAAACGATGCAATATTTCTGACATACGTAACGCAACCGTGGTTTTCCCAGTACCGGGGTTGCCGGAAAAACACATATGTAAACTAGGCGCACCAGCAGTCAAATTCAATTTCTTACGTACACGATCGACAAGCAATAGGGCCGCAGTCTCACGAATGCGAGTTTTTACAGGCTTCAAACCGATCAACTCACGATCAAGCTTGTCCAATACCTCCTTGATATTGGCGGCACGAAACTCTGCGTCCAGATCAACAACTGAATTATTATCGGAGGGGGCGAGGTCTTTCGGATCTTTTTTCACGTATTATCCACACAGTAAAGACGCAAGGGTATTAGATACATCACATACTTTTTCTGTCTTTATACTTGAAGCAAACAGGCCCATACAAGAAGTTCATGTTGCAAAATGGACTCATCGAAGTAATTAGCTTCCACCCAGCTTACTTGAATAGTTCTACCTGCTCACCTACATCTCAGATTGCTCCCTCCCCCAAAGGGGAAGGGAGATTTCGTTAATACCTTTCAGATTCTGGCTTATCAGTTGCATAAGAATGGATCGTGTAACGAATATTACGACCTTCCGCTTCCTGGCGTACTACAGCAAAACCAGGTTCTTTCTTCGGACGGTTGACGATGAACGACATAGCCGGGCTTTCCACCCCACGCGTAGCGTTAAACGCGGACACCCGGATATAGTAATTCGAGTACGTTTTACGACAGTCATTTATCTCCGATAAAATCCCAGCAGGATCTTTCAGATCAAACATTGGGTTTCCGAACATTTCCCAATAAGTGTTACGCGGATGCGGGTCATCTGTGTACTCAATACCAATCGCCCAGCCGTTCTTCAACGCATATTTAATTTGCGCAGAGATTTGCTCATCCGTTAGCGGGGGCAGGAAAGAGAACTGACCTTGCGTGATACGATTTCCCAGGTTAGTCATCATAATTTTTTCTCCTCAGTATTTTTTATTAGACACTGGCCGTAGTGGTCGGTACAAAATCGGCAGTATCAGTAGATTCATAATTGAAGGTAATATCCCCCCATGTATCCAACGCTTGTTTGAGTGGCGTGCACCACTTAGCAGCGTCTTGTAGAATCTTGGGTCCCTCTCTCATATAATCGCGACCTTCGTTACGCGCCAGTACCATCGCTTCTAACGCAACACGATTAGCGACTGCACCAGCCTGTATACCCATGGGATGACCAATTGTGCCGCCACCAAATTGAAGTATCACATCTTCACCTAGATAATGGAGTAGTTGATGCATCTGACCAGCATGTATACCACCTGAAGCAACTGGCATAACATTGTTCAACGAAGCCCAATCTTGCTCAAAGAAAATACCGTGTTCTAGACTTTGAGGTGAATGTGTCTGAAGCAGAGTATCGTAAAAGCCTTTAATCATGAGAGGGTCACCCTCGAGCTTGCCAACGACCGTGCCAGCGTGAATATGATCAACTCCTGCCATCCGCATCCATTTACAGATCACGCGAAAATTCATGCCGTGATTTTTTTGGCGTGAATAGGTTGAATTCCCAGCACGGTGCAAGTGCAAAATCATGTCATTCTTGCGGCACCATTTGGCCATGGATTGAATCGCGGTGTAACCAATCACAAGGTCAATCATAACGATGATCGAACCAAGAGACTTAGCGAATTCAGCACGCTCGTACATTTCTTCCATGGTTCCAGCTGTGACGTTTAAATAATGGCCCTTAACTTCGCCAGTAGCGGCGGAAGCCTTGTTGACCGCTTCCATACAGTACAGAAAACGGTCACGCCAATGCATAAAAGGTTGCGAATTAATGTTCTCGTCATCTTTCATGAAGTCGAGACCACCCTTGAGCCCTTCGTACACAACGCGTCCATAATTGCGACCAGAAAGCCCTAGCTTCGGTTTCGTAGTAGCGCCCAATAATGGCCTACCAAATTTATCCAGGCGTTCGCGTTCAACAACAACACCTGTAGCAGGACCCTGGAAAGTTTTCAGGTATGCAACTGGTATGCGCATGTCTTCCAAACGTAATGCCTTTACAGCTTTAAAACCAAATACGTTTCCGATGATTGAAGCGGTCAGGTTAGCTATGGAGCCCGGCTCGAATAAGTCCAAATCATAGGCTATGTAAGCAAAATACTGGGCTTCATTCTTTGTACCAGGGCCGGTGTTGGGCACCAGTTCAGAACGATAAGCCTTGGCTCGGTACAGCTCGCAGGCGGTTAGACGGTCAGTCCACACTACAGTCCAGGTTGCGGTCGAAGACTCACCAGCAACGGCCGCAGCAGCTTCCTCGTGATCTACGCCTGGTTGTGGGGTGATACGGAATAATGCGAGTACATCCGTGTCTTTGGGAACGTAATCAGAATCCCAGTACCCCATCTGTTTGTAGGGAAGTACTCCAGCTTTATAGCGTGCTTTTCCACTTAATGCTTCGCTCATGACAATTCTCTCCTCAATGGGTAGCTAAATAAAGTGACTACAGGACGAATTCTAACTGGAATTATTATAAACAATAGTCACATGTTTTGATTGTTATGATAAGATTATACTTATACATAGTTGTTACTCAAAATCGAACTAGCTGGAGGTATCCATGCTGCATCTCACGCTTAGACAACTAAAGGTCTTCCAATCCGTTGCCCGCAACCTGAGCTTTTCACGCGCTGCCGAAGAGCTCTATTTGACTCAACCTGCAGTTTCAATGCAAATCAAACAATTGGAAGGAAATATTAGCTTGCCGCTATTCGATCAAATAGGCAAGCGAATTTTTCTGACAGATGCGGGAGACGAGCTTTTTCATTATAGTCGCGCAATTACCCAGCAATTAGCTGATATGGAACTTGCGCTAGATGAGTTGAAAGGATTGGAAAGGGGTAAACTTAGAATCTCTGTAGTGAGCACTGCCAATTACTTCGCCCCGAACTTGTTGGCAAAGTTCTGTCAGCGTTATAGCGGTATCACTGTGAGTCTACATGTTTCCAACCGTGAAAACGTTCTAAAACAACTAGCTGACAACGTAACGGATCTCGCCATCATGGGACAACCGCCAGATGGTCTGGATATCGCTACCGAATCCTTCATGGAGAACCCACTTGTAGTGATTGCTCCTCCCAATCACCTATTGTGCAAGGTACGCAAGATTCCGGTAAAAAGATTGGAGCAAGAAACCTTCCTTGTGCGCGAATCCGGCTCCGGTACACGCAGTGCGATGGAGCGCTTTTTCGTAGCGCATAAAATAAGTATCCACAGGGGCATGGAAACAGATACCAATGAGGCAATCAAGCAGGCAGTTCAGGCAGGAATGGGACTTGGCATTATGTCGCTGCACACCGCAGAGCTAGAGCTAGAAACAAATCGACTCAAGACATTGGAAGTGCAGGGTTTCCCTATTGTACGTCACTGGCATGTGGTACACCGTAAAAATAAGCGTCTTTCGGGTGCAGCGCAGGCATTCAGAGAATTTTTGCTAAAAGAAGCGCCTGCAATAATGACGAGAAGAAAAGCGTAATTCTTCAAAAATATTTATTTGCAATGAGTGAAACAGGTAGACCACAATGGACAAATGACTCTCGGCTTAATAACTTCATGTAGTACAGCCAAGACAAGGTCAATTACTAAAAATCTCTGAAAGCCCTAAGGGTGCATGCCTTAATGTTTCAGCTTCCCAACCGCCACCTAATGCCTTAAATAAATCAACGGTTGCTACCAACCGATTCTGACGACTCTGGATAACTGCTAATGCTACATCGTTGTGTGCTCTCTGCGAAACCAATACCTCAAGGTATCCAGAAAAACCTGATTTATAGCGATTCTCCGCAATTTGTAGTGCTTTTCTCGCCGAGTTCTTACTAGCCCGCAAAGCAGTCTCCTGCTCTGAACTTTGGCGTACGTTAACCAATGCATCATTCACTTCTCTGAATGCCGCTCGTATTGAACTCTCGTATGAGGCTAAGGCTTGTTTTTGTTGTGCACTGGCTTGGTCTAACCGCGCAAGCAGTCTGCCGGCATCAAAAATGGGCAGATTCAAGTGTACACCAGCCGTCCAGAAATCTGCAGCCGATTTAAGTAAGTTACCTAACGTTATGCTTTCCCTGCCAAAGCGGGACGTGAGCGTGATGCTCGGGAAGAGCGCTGCTTTGGCAACACCAATGTTGGAAGTCGCCGCAATTATTTGTTCTTCAGCTTGGCGCACATCAGGCCGGGCTTCCAGTAGGTTAGAAGGTAAGCCCGCTGGCGGCGTAGGTGGTATTGGCAGGGTTTCGATGTCGCCCTCTTCCAGTTTCAGATCAAGCACACCTGTCAGAACAGCCAACTGGTGTTCACTAATGGCGCGCTGACGTGTTAGCTCAGTAATTTCTGCAATCTTATTAGAGTGGATCGTTTCAGCTTGGTAAACATCCAGCGCCGAATTAAAGCCTGACTTTAAACGTTGCCTGGTGATTCTCAAACTTTCTTCAAGGTCACGCAAGATGCTACGGGACACGAAGAGTTGCGCATCAAGGCTGCGTAACAGCAAGTAATTAGTCACAACCAGACCAGAAAGTGATAGATAAACAGTATCTCTGGCGTAGTGTGTTGCCAGCGCCTGTGCACGTGCTGCTTCCTTCGCGCGACGTATCTTCCCCCAAAAATCTAGCTCGTATTCTGCGCCAAGGGAAATATTATAAATCTGACGTACCGCACTAAGCCCTGGAAAAACGGGAATTACACTTACTTCTGAGATACGGGAACGGATAGCGTTTGATTGAAAATCAATGGTTGGGAACAGTGCAGCACCCACCTCTTGTAAATGAGCATCTGCTTCTTCTACTCGCGCTACAGCTAGCTTGATGTCCGTGTTATTTTCTAGCGCTTTAGCTACTAGATCATTCAGCACGGGGTCTTGATAAAGCTCCCACCAGGTACTCGAAATGGGAACTGCTATCTGATCTTGTGTAGCTGTAGCATTGTCGGCGATGGCAAACTCCGTCGGAACACCACTATCAGGGCGCTTGTAATCTGGACCAACCATACATCCCTGAAGTACAGTAGCCACTATCAATAGATGTAAGCCTCTTAGCCGCGGTTTCATTCTGATTCCTCGGCTAGATTATCAGCAGGTTTCTCTGTGCGTTTACGGGTAAGCCAAACAAAGAATAGAGGAATAAATATAGTGGCTATGAAGGTCGCAAATAGCATGCCGCCAAATACCCCGGTACCCATTGATTGGCGCGCAGCTGAACCGGCACCAGTGGCGATTACAAGTGGCACAATGCCCAGCACAAAAGTCATTGAGGTCATCACAATTGGGCGGAAACGCAAACGTGCGGCCTCGATTGCAGCTTGTGCAATGGGTACACCTTCCTTTATTTTGTGGCTCGCAAATTCCACGATTAGAATGGCGTTTTTCGCCGTCAGCCCTATCAAGACAATTAAGCCTACCTGGAAGTAAATATCATTGGGCATGCCACGTAATAACACGGCAAATAACGCCCCAGTTAGTGCGAAGGGTACAGCCATAATCACAGCCAGCGGCAGTGCCCAAGTTTCAAACTGTGCAGCTAAAATCAGAAACACCATGATGATGGCAAAGCTAAAAGCCAAGATCGCCGCTGAACCGGTGCGTTTCTCCTGATAGGCTTGTCCTGTCCAGGAAATTTGGTAATTATCCGGCAAGTTTTTTGCTGCAATCTCTTCCACCAGTTTGATAGCTTCACCTGAGCTAACACCTGGCGCTGCACTCCCAAGTATTCTTGCAGAAAGTAAGCCGTTGTATCGTTCTAGCTGCTCAGCACCAACTAAATCACTGACCTTACTTAGGGCTGATAAAGGCACCATCGCGCCAGATTGCGAGCGCACATATACTCTGCCAAGATCCTCTGGTTTCATGCGGTATTGTGGCTCTGCCTGCATTTGTACACGATAAGTCCGTCCAGACCGATTGAAATCGTTGACATAGAGTGAGCCCATGGTGCTTTGTAAGGTGGCATATATATCGGTAATCAGAACACCTTGAGATATTGCCTTAGCTTCATCTACCTCAACAAAAAACTGTGGCACCGTAGGACGGAAAAAAGTATTGATACTAGATAGACGTGGCTCCTGATTCAGTGCCTCAATGAAGTTATTGACTACACCGGATAAACGCAAAGGGTTCGGATCGCCGTGACTTTGCACATAGACTTCAAAACCACCTGAACTACCCAGGCCGCGGATTGCGGGTGGATTAAATGCCACCGCCAAACCATCAGGCTGCATCATGCCGATACCAGTCAGTTTTTTGACAATATCTTCTGCTGTAGCTGTGCGCTCGGACCAGTCTTTGAACGCAACAAACATGGTTGCTGAGTTGGTTTTATTACCACCACCAATAAGATCAAAACCATTGACAACAAACTGATGCGAAACTGCTGGGTCTTGTGCAATAGCAGCACGTACTGCCTCAGCAGTTTTAGTAGTTCGTGCAAGTGTTGCCCCATCAGGTAGAATCGTTGCAGTTACTACATACCCTTGGTCTTCAGGCGGCACAAAACTACCGGGAACTAT
>PVMK01129964.1_pt1 | contig 46779 bp, 43 predicted proteins | sample 1853481 | NCBI WGS metagenome assembly PVMK01 (sample SAMN08533507, study PRJNA380276) | Marine sediment metagenome, whole genome shotgun sequencing project.
GCCCTGCTGGGATGGTTTATCTGGGCGTTTCTGACATATTTTATTGGAACCAGGCTGTTACCTGAACCACAAACAAAAGCAGACTATGGGGAGTTGCTGCGCACCATCGGATTCTCCAGTTCACCGGGAGTTCTGCGCGTTTTGGGAATCATCCCCATGCTGGGGGCCATCCTCAATTTCATCATTGGCATCTGGATGCTGGTGGCGATGGTCATTGCCGTCAGGCAAGCGCTTGATTATAAAAGTACTTGGCGCGCAGTTGGCGTCTGTCTTATCGGCTGGATTGTTCAGATCGCCATTTTCGCTTTGTTTTTTTGGTTGGTAGGGGGATTCGGAGCTTCACAGGCATAATTCATATTCAAAACATAACTATACAATTTATCGGACTGTCCCCAAAATGCATATTTGAAGCCAACCTGGCACTTGACGAACTGTTTACGAACATCATTTCTTACGGATTCAACGATAAAAAAGAACACACCATCGAAGTTACGATTTCGCATAAAAATAACAAACTGATTTTCAATATTGAAGATGACGGCATCCCGTTCAATCCCACTGAAGTCGACACACCGGATCTGGAATGTACCATTGAGGAATGCAAAATTGGCGGGCTGGGGATCCATCTGGCTAAAAATCTGATGGATGAGGTTTGCTATCAGCGCTGCAAGAAAAAAAATATTTTAACGCTTAAAAAAAATATCAAGGAAGCTGAACCTGCAAAAAAGCGGGCGAAAGGCTGACCCCTTTTTTTTAAATTTGAAACGCTCATTTTAGGATTCGTTAGCAGGGAGGAGAGTAAATGGAAATCATTGAAGAAATCCAGAGCGGAATCAACATTTTTAAACTCAACGGCCGCCTCGATTCCAATACATCCCAGGGGTTCGAGAAGAAAATTTTTCAAGCAATCGACGACGGTTCTAAAAGTGTAATTATTGATTTTAAAGATCTTGATTATATTTCGAGCGCCGGTTTGCGGGTTATTTTCAAAGCAACCAAAGCGCTCAAACGCGAAGAAGGAAAGATGATGTTGTGCGATATGCAGGATTATGTAAAGGAAGTTTTTGAAATCGCCGGATTTGATTCTTTCCTGCCGATCGTCGGTTCCATGGATGACGCCTTACAATCGTTTTAAGGCGGAATTATCGCGATAAAACGCCTTGCGAAGCAACTGGGTATAAACCTTACAAAACGTAAGGCGCTTCAGGCTATCCCATTCATAGGCCTTAGCGTCGGAGCCTCTGTGAACGGATGGTACATTAAAGATGTCGGTTGGACAGCGCGAAGAGCCTTTCAAGAAAGATGGCTTATCGATAATAAAAAGATCCTTGAAATATAGCATTTGTTCATTTTCTCATCCTAATATTTTCGGGTTTATAACCAATAAAAAGGCTTAAACCATATTTTAATGTGTTTTCAGATACATACAAAGAATCCCGATGATGAGGCAAGAATCTATTTTGGGAAATTTATCAAAGCCTTACATCGTGTAGTCTTTTTTTGGGTGATAATTCCGAATATTTTTATCGGTTTTTTCATCCTATCCAATTTCTTCGTTTTTGCTGCTGTCCTCTCATTGTACTTCGCTTCCTATATTTATAAATATCTTAGCTTAATCATGAACCAGGGCTTGCCCAAGCGCTACTTTGATCAGTTCGGGTTGATTTCCATGCTTCAAACGCTGCAAAGGTTCGGACCGGTCTTAACATAAGGAACCGCCGTGGTACGTGAACCGTATGCCCGGTGGTGTGAGAGAGGGAGGCTGTGAGGCCTCCCCCTACTCGATCGATTATTCATTTATTCGCTTATTCTGAAGGCCCTTTGAGATATTTTAAGAATTCCGAATCGGTTGAAAGAATGAGCGAACTATTTTTATCCAATACCTCGCGGTAAATCTCCAGCGTTTCAACAAAAGAGTAAAATTCAGAGTCCATGCCGTATGCTTCAGCGTAAATGATGGTTGCCTCGGCGTCGGCAGCACCTTTAATTTTCTGAGCTATCTTAAAGGCTTCGGATTCAATCTCCTGCAAATCCCTTTCCTTTTCACCTAAAATTTTTTGGGCCTCCCCCTTGCCCTCGGCACGAAATTTTTCCGCAATTTGGTTTCGCTCGGCAATCATGCGCCCGTACACAGACTTTCTGACCTGCTCCACATAGTTGATGCGCTTAATTTTTACATCTACCAGTTCGATGCCAAAGGGGGTCAGTTTCGGTTGGGCCTGTTCCAAGATGCCCTGGGTAATTTTTTGGCGACCGATAGCGATGTGAGCGGGAACCCGGGTTCTGCGGCTCGATTCTTCCATGCCGATCTCCGCGGTGTCCAGTTCACGGTTGGATTTGCGCACCGCCTCAATCAGGTGGTGGGAGGTAATAAAGTTTCTAACCGCCGGGTCGATAATGTCATTGAGTTTTCCAACCGCATTAAATCGGTTGTTTACGGTCTGGAAAAATTTAACCGGATCCACAATTCTCCATCTGGCAAAGGTATCGACCCAGATAAAGGTTTTGTCCAGGGTGGGGACCTGTCCGGGGTCGCCATCCCACTCCAGCAAGTTTTTATTGAAATAATTGGCGGTTTGGATAAACGGGATTTTAAATTTTAGACCCGGATCTGTTTTGGGTTCACCCACAATTCGGCCAAATTGGGTGATAACCACCTGTTGGGTTTCGTCAACCGAATAAGCGGCGCTGTAAATGACAAAGGCGATAATGGCCACAGGAATCAGAAAGACGCTTTTATTTTTCATTTTTCACCACTGCTTTGCTGTCCGAGGTTAATCGATTGCCCCATGTTGAGGAACGGCAACAGATTTTTCTGATCGGAGTCGATGATATATTTTTGTCCCATATTGGGAAACGTTTGTCTTATGGTTTCAAGATAAAGTCGCCGTTTGGTAATATCTTTGGCATTAACATATTCATTGTACAGGGCCACGAATCTGGCGGCATTACCCTTCGCCCGGTTCACGCGGTTTAATGCATACCCTTCAGCCGCCTTAACCGTTCTCTCGGCTTCACCGCGGGCGGCCGGGATGGCTTTATTGTAACCTTCTTTGGCCTGATAAATCATTTGTTCCTTTTCCTGAACAGCCTGGTTCACCTCATTGAACGAAGGCTGCACCGGGGGGGGCACGTTGGTCTTTTTCATCTCGATGGTAACAATATGGATTCCGGTTTCAGCCTGGTCCAGTTCGATTTGCAAAAGATCTTTGGCCTCTACCGCAATTTCATTCCGTTTGCTGATGACTTCATTAATACTGCGGTCACCGACCACCAGCCGCATCGCGGCTTCGGACATATCGTTCAGCAAGCGGCGGGAGTCTCGAACTTTAAACAAATAATCAAAGGGGTTCTTAACCCGGTATTGGACAATCCAGGGCACGATGGCCACGTTTAAATCTCCGGTCAGCATGAGGGATTGGCCTTGATTTTCACCGCCGGACCTGACCCGGGATCTGAGGTCTACCTGGGGTGTGCTGAAACCGAACTCAGCTGTCTGGATTTCACGGACGTTGACCTTGGTAACTTTTTCGATGCCCACGGGCAGCTTGAAGTTTAGACCCGGCTCGGTCGTGCGTACATATCGGCCAAAAAATTGAACCACACCGACTTCATTTTGCTTGACGGTAAAGACGGATGTAATTGCCAGGGCCACCAGTAAAAGTACGATAATAAACAAGGGGCCGCCCGGGAATTTGATTTTTTTGATCTTATCGACAAATTCGCCCATTTGCGGCGGAACCCCGCCTTGGCCATGCTGTTGCTGTTTTAGCTTTTCCCAATCCCAACTCATATTCGAAGTCCTTTACGTTAAAGGTGTTAACCCGGATATCCCCACAACGATTCGATCGCCATCCTGCAGCATGTCATACCGGTGCACGGCTTTGCCGACAGCCCGGTTTAATGCTTTGTATTTCGCGCTATTCCGCGTTACGTTTCTGCCTCCTCCTTTTCGATCATTTCAATTTTTCCGGCGGCCACTTCCCGCAAAGCGACCACAACATCTTCATTCTTGGGAGAACTCACCAGATGATCAGATCCTTCCCGAATCTGTTTGACACGCTGGAAGACCATTTTTGCCAACAAAAATCGATTGCCAACTTTTTTTAGACAATCTTCAATTGTAATTCGTGCCACGAATAAAACCTCCATCCGATGTGTTATTCTGAATTATGCGACACTTTTTCCAAAAAACCAGTTCCGCATGCCTATTTGCCAATTTTCGATCAAATTCTCTCTCTTCAAAGCGGATATTTGTTTTGGCAAAGCCCAAAACACCATCAGACCGTTCCAATACCTGCTTGAATCCAACTTTTCCGGGCGTTTTGAAAATACCTCTCTTACCAGATCTTTGCAAGCCATTTCTCAGTGCATGCACCCTCAGCACTGCCAGCCAAGAACAGCCCGGTAATGGTGCCCCAACGGAAAAGCTGACGCCACATGAACGTGCCAACGCCTGGCGCGTTTGGCATTGAAGCTTGCCTCGATAGAGCTGAGTGAATCCGGAAAGTCAAATATCCACAATGCTACTGGTATCAGTGTATCCGATTCTAGGTAACTGTATTGCTCAAATCCCTTGTCAAAAGCTCTCAGATGGTCTCTGTTGAGCCCCGGCATCTGAATCAACACGGTTAGCTTATCGTGCCATAATTCTATCTGCACACCTGCTTGATCAGGGACAGGACCCGGAAATATTTTGTCCACTTCAATCTTTGTAAAATCATCCATTGCGATCATTCATCTAACAGCCAGGCGTTGCGCAACTCGTGGTATAGAGAAAATATCTGGGGAGTGTTCATTTTTAAACGCCTCATGACCTTATTAACGGAGCTGGCACTTTTTTGGGCCTGACAAAACTCAAAAGGGAAAAAGGCTACCCGGCCGCCGATCACCCAAAAAGGAAAGAGCCTGGATTCTGTCCAGATCATTAGGAAAAAGATTTTTTAGACGGGATATAAAACGGGTCGAATTTGGAACCCGGACGGTAAAATACATGCCTGGCCAGCTATCACAGGCAGAAATGATCTCTGTTTCTACGCCGGATAGGGGAAAACTGAAGTCCGCTGGCCCTTGCCCGAGCTGACAACAGGTGGGGCCGTTTTGAGCGCAAATAGCACAAATGGTAGTTTTAATTGAAGCTGAATGTATGTTGATGACCATATGCGGGGAAGCTTGTTTATGGCTCCAACCCCCTCCACTTAACTCTCTTCTTCATTATTAAGTGATGCGCCCTCTTCGACTTTAATAGGTTTGGTCAGATTTTTTATTGTATCATTATCTTCAAGCAATCCATCAAGTTCCTCTGGCTTGTGTTCAAGCGTTTCATCAAATTCGTCCGGTTCATCTTCGATCGCATCCACATCTTTGGACTTTTTCCAATCTTTTGAAATAAAATCCCTGTCATCAATAAAAAGCTCTACGGATTGATCGCGTTTGGAGTTATATAATTTTACAACCGCTTCTGCTATTTTCCCCACAGATAGACTAGGTGGATACAGGTTTACAGTCCTCAAAGCCGAAATAAGAGTCTCCTTGCCCTTTGAAATTGCAGATTCTATGGCCTTAGCGCTATATGTCTCTTCGCAGAGAAGAGTGTACTCATGTTGCTTTTCTAGCTCGGCAAATTCTTGGATTGTCAGCTCGTTTTTTTCATCGTTTTTCAAAATCAAATATTTTTGCTTCATGGTTTTTCTCTTTTAAAGCCCTACAATATAACCTTCTCCAACTGTTCTTTGATGAAGAATTATTTTCGACTGCCCTCTATTTCCGTTCGACTAGTTTCTCAATTAACGTATGTCCCGCTGCCGGAAAGGTGCCGTTATTATCTCTGATCGCCGTCTCAATTGATTCAACAATAAACTCTCGGGATTGCTTTGAATCCATGGGCGAATCTTCCACGAAAAATCCCCATTGATTTGTTTTCTGATCCAATCCTCAAATTCATCCCAGCTGCATGAAAAAATCTTATTATCCACCACCATCCTTCCTCCCTTAAAACAGTTCTCGTCGAGTCAAGAACATGGCCTTGCAAAGCTCAATGGTTTCAACAGGCATTAATGCTAACATATTGTTTTCAAAGCCTCTTCCCGGTTTACTCTTTTAAGGCTTCTTATTATTATTGTTAATTGTCCGTTTGTGAGAGTTAGCATCCTTTCCTTTGATCCGTGGGTAAGAATCAATTCCACCACATTCAGGGCACTTACACCAGATGAAATCTTCATCAGGATTATTACCTACAACTGTCATTTTCACATTTTTCATACAAACATCGCAAAATTGCTCGACCGTAACCATTACGTTTACCTCCAATGGCTACTCTCGGTGCTGGTAAAGCTCTCGACAGCATTGAAATTCTCAAACAGGTCGTGATCAAATAGCGCTTGTTGGATATTTAAAAGATGCACAAATAAACAGAAATTTCAGGGAAGATACCACCCAGCGGAAACAGATCAAGAAACTTCTCGCGCTCATATTCAGGAAGTTGGAACAGCTGCAGTTTGCTTGAGACGAATCGCTTGCGCGCTTGGCTGGCCACCATCATTATGGCTATCTCAATCTTTGCAGTAAGAAAAACCAAGCGATACCCTTAAATTACACCTCGCTGTCCTGTATTCTTCCTCGTTATGCTTATCGTCGTTTCATCGATCCCTTTTTAAACAAAAAAGAAGGCAGATCAGTTGGTACCAGTCCGCAGAAATGGGAGCAAAGGATGTTTACTGGCCTATCTGCACGATCTGTTCGGCACACTTGTCTGCTACTGCGCTATCAGGTTCCTTCTCATAAGGCATTGTTGCCCACCCCTGCTCTTCGATATATTTACTTCTGTCCCAGCTGCTTTTTTCTTTCAATTCTTTAAGCTTCTTGTCTTTCTCCTGATCCTGGTTAAATTGTGCGACACAAATCGGTACCAAACGAGCGACAACAGCATCTGCAGCCATTTCTTCAGCTCTACTCTGAGCAGTACCACCCGTAACCCATCCACCCCAGGCGAAGCCGATAATCATTACTAAAATTGCAGCACCAATGGCAGCCCACACACCTATTTTAATTTTCTCTTTATTCACTTTCATTTGATACCCCCTCTATATTAAAGATTGGATTACGATCCCTTTGCCCCGACTTTCTTGCCTGACTGTACAGAAAAAAGTCCTCAATGATTATAAAACTTAAAATATCCATTATTCATCCCACCGTATTTAAGTTTTTGGCGGGACCATATATAGAATATCTAGTTGTGTCAACCATGTTCCCTTGATTCGTATAGCTGAAGCATAACAGAAAATTCATCCTTTTTGAGGACTCCGCTGAGTGAGAGCTTGAAAACAAGCTCACCGGCTACATTAAAACCCGGACAACCAGCATACAGGTCAATTGATAGGAATTTGCTTTTTCGTTGTCCGAGTATGGAAGCAAAAAAATGGTGTGTTAAGACAGAGCTGGCCACCTTTTGTTGTAGAAGCTCGAAAATGGCTAAATATTAACAAACAAAGGCTGGATAACGAGCGGTAGAAATATGGTCAGGTGATTGCCAAAGAGAGACAAAAGAGCAAAATTATTCCGTTTTTAGATAGCAACTTTCCTGTATGACCTGTCGCAAGATTTCAGAACTATTGCAGCGGTGGATTCCATTTATTGAGCTATTTTTGGGAATATTTCTAACGCAACTTTTCGCCTTGGCAGTAAAACAGGCTTTTACCAATTTATTGTAAATTTCTTGTGCAAATCTAAACATTTTACAGCTGTTCACTTTGTTCGATTCCGGCTATGAATATGAAATTTCGAAACCTCCAATTAAGTGCAGATTTCAACATCCAATACAATTCGTTGGAAATCTTGAAACTCGAGGAGGTGTAACATCCTGCTATAAGTTCGCAGTTGATATAAAAATAGAAAAGCGCGTTCTACTGTTTCTATTCCGCACTCCTTTTATTTTTCAGGTACCCCAAGATATTGTGGTTTGAAGTACTTATCCAAAAGTAGGGATATCTCCAACTTATCAAAGGTTTTTAAAGCAATAAAAATGTTGCGATATCGTCAAAAATGGGGATGATATCACAAGTTTCCCGATTTAGTGATATTCTCAATGTATCTTTATTTCACAGCGTATTGTTTTATCCTGCACCGTTTTGGTTTTCTGTGTTACGAATCAGGATTAAAATTTAACGTTTTCCAATAGAATAGAATTTTTGCAACGATTAGCCTGTGAAATTATGATAACAGTAATTTCAGATAGACCAATAGAAAGACCGGATGAGGACCTTTTAGGTCGCTCCCCTTTTGCAAAAAATATTGCCGATCAAATTTTACACACACCAGATAAGGGTTCGTTAAGAATTGGCATATATGGTGGGTGGGGCGAGGGGAAAACATCAATTTTAAGATTAATCGCTAATGAGTTAGAAAAAAATGGGCATGTTTGTATTTGGATAACTCCGTGGGTGTTTTCAAATAGAGGAGAAATTTTAGAATATTTGATTCGAGAAATAGCTAGTAAGCTGAAAATCGATACTAATAATTTAGATCTAACAACTAAAGGAGTGAAGTTGCTAAAAGACTTCCGCAAAGTAAGCGGATCAGACATTAAATTGAAATTAGCTGATAGTATTTTAGGTCCAGCCTTAGAAAAATACCTTAATACTAAAGCATCGGTGAAAGGCCAGCTTATAATTGCAACCATAGAGGAAAAGCTAAAAGGAGAAAACTTGTTATACTTATAGATGATTTAGATAGAGTTAGGCCTGAATTAGTACCAGACCTGCTGCTTACATTAAGAGAGGCTTTAGATTATCCCAATTATTTTTATTTAATGGCTCTATCTCCTGAAGTATTAGAGCAAGGGCTTAAAGATGTTCATCAGGGATGGGGTGAGCCACGGCAGTTTTTGGAAAAAATAATCGAATTGCCCAAGTATGTTCCTGCGCCATCATCACAGGAGCGAAGCGAATATGCAAAAGCGCTTATAAGGTCGTTCGAGTCAAAAATCAATAAAAAGCCATAGAAGATATAGCACCTTTCCTGCATACGAATCCTCGGAAGCTCAAACTCTATTTACGCTATGTTGCAAGCCTTTATGGTGTTTTTTCACGTTTTCATAATGATGAAGTTGATTGGAGAACACTATATCTGTGCCTCATGTTGCAATTCGAATTCCCAGAGGAATTCAGATTGCTGATAAACGATGAAGAAACGTTGAGCAATATTGAGACCAGCTATATAAAGGAACATATAAGCTCTCGTTCCAAAGATAATCAAAATCAGATCGACGAAACTGAAAAAATACCAGAGAATAAATATGCTCCGAAGAATGAAACAGACAAGGTAAGATTTTTATCAATTTGTCAAGCAATACGAGATCGTGGTTATCTCTTTAAAGGCAAGTATCGTTTATCCAGACTAATAACGCTATCAGATATACCTCCGATATTAACCTTTAAAGAGATCGAAAATCTTTTGGATTCTTTAGAAAATATCCAATCAAATCTATTAGAGAAGGAATTAGTTGAGCGACTAAAGGCATATGGAGGATTTAACACCAAAACTGCCGCAGCTTTAGTCGAAAATATAATTGATATTCGCCAAAATTTATTAAACAATTCAGTTGATCTTGAAATCGAGAGTGAATTAAAAAAAGGTCTTCGGTCGGTGACATTTTTAACTGACATTTTGAGAGTAATCTCAATCGAATTAGGTGGTTTCAGTAACAATATTTTATCAATAGATAGTTGTTTAGTTATCTTTAAGCATTTTTCGTCTTGGGCACATTTCGAAACATTCGAATATTATAAGTCTTTACGGAAAAAAGAGCGTGATCTCCTAAAAGAGATTGTACAGAGTATGCCGAAAGATTTGCAATTCGAAATTATTGGTTCACGAGAGCTTGATTCAGAATTTAGGTTTGATAAAAAATCTGATGAATTCGAAATTTTAATTAAAGAAATACGCAACATAATTGAGGAAAATGTTTCTGAATCATTTCTCGATGATTTTGCTAATCCAGACGGTATTGATAGTTTCTGGGCAATTGACATGTATTCTAAGGGAAAATTTTTCCTCTTTTCTAAACAAAGTCTTTTTCATGCCGATCCAGATTATCGAAAAAGATTGAAAGAATTATCTATAAAAGCAAATGAGGATATTGAAATACAAAGAAATTTTCTCACTTATTTTCGAATGCTTTGCCATGGTGGATATAGTCATAGCGGTTCTTTTCCTCGAGAAGAATGCCAAGCCTTACTTAATGATCACGACCTTTTAGAACTTGTGTGGTCCGCTTCCGTCGCACAATCATTAAATCCTAGAGCTGCTGGAGGGCTTTACAGGAACAGAGAAAACCTTATTAAACAAGGCATTCCAGAAGAGATATTAAAAACTCCAAAGTGGTGGCATCACCTCGATAAGATAGGATTTTTCAAGAAATCTGAATGACAATGTTTTAAATTAAAATGGCTAACAAGGCTCTCGAAGCCGACAGCTAAAAGCTGCGGCTGAAAAGCATCGTTATCACAATTCCAGATATCTCCAACATATCAGTACTTTTGAAACACTCCGAATAGTTATGATATCATATTGTCAACCGAAATTTTAGCTTACTTGCCAATTTTGCCAATTCAAGTTTAGGTTAGGGCACCTTAACAGAAGACAGAAGTCAGAAAACAGATGTCAGATATAGGGATTTGATTCAGATTCTATCATCTGTATGTTGTCTTCTGTCCTCTGACTTCTGTTCTCTGCCCTCTGTCCTCTGTTTTCTGCCCTCTGACCTCCGTCATCTGTCTTCTGACCTCTGTCTTCTGAACCTGACCCCTATTGACTTAGTTATCGTCGTACATACTTTTTCTGCATACTTTGATTTCAAGCAAGCTCTAATGTTCGACGACAAAAGGGGGAAGTCATGAAAAAAGTAATTTTTATCATATTTATATTACTATTATCTGCTGCGGTGGATGCGAAAGTGGTGTCAAAACATGTGGAATATAAACACGGTGACGCAGTTCTGGAAGGTTATCTCGCCTATGACGATAGCCTCAAAGCCAAACGCCCGGGCGTCCTGGTGGTTCATGAATGGTGGGGGCTTAATGATTATGTCAGGATGCGGGTGGACAAGCTGGCCAAGCTGGGCTATGTGGCCTTTGCTTTGGATATGTACGGCAAGGGCATCTGGACCACTGACCCCCAGAAAGCCGGTGAGCTGGCCGAGCACCTGAAGGGCAAACCGATAATGCGGCAGCGCGCCCGTGCCGGTTTAGACATCCTTCGAAAAAATGCCCGGGTAGACACTCAAAAAATTGCTGCGATCGGCTACTGTTTTGGCGGCACCACCGTACTGGAGCTGTCTTACAGCGGCGTGGATGTTGCCGGCATCGTCAGTTTCCATGGCGGGCTCATCGTACCCAGACCGGAAGATATGAATAGAATTAAAGCAAAGATTTTAATTCTGCACGGTGCTGACGACGGCTTTATATCATCTGAAAAAATAACCGCTTTTCAGGACGGCATGCGCCAGGCCGCCGCTGACTGGCAGATGGTTTACTACGGCGGGGCGGTACATTCTTTTACCAATCCGGCTGCGGATGAAAAAAACATTAAAGGCATCGCGTACCACCCAAAAGCCGATGAACGCTCCTGGAAAAACATGCTGCTATTTTTCGAAGAAATATTTTCGAGCATCTGACGAAATTTAAAAGGACATAATAAGATGACGTTACAAGACAAACTTAATGAATATAAAGCCAATTTCGAAAAAAATGCACCTCCTGAAGCTTTGGAAGTGATGCACCGGGCAACAGCCGACCTGCGCAATTCCGGAATTTTAGATCGTACGCTAACGGTAGGAGACACAGCTCCGGAATTTGAGCTCGAAAATACTGCCGGAGAACTGATTCGATCAAAGGATATCCTCTCGGATCGTTTGATGGTGCTTACATTTTACCGTGGCAAATGGTGACCCTATTGCAATCTGGAGCTGGAAGCTCTGCAGAACGCCGTGTCTGATTTCACTTCCCTGGGGGCCCATCTGGTTGCCATCTCTCCTCAGCTTGCGGAATACAGCCGCAAGCTGGCAAAAGCCAAAAAGCTGACTTTTGAGATTTTAAGCGATCCTGGCAACTTGGTTGCCGGTAAATTCGGGTTGGTTTATGCCCTACCGGAGGATTTGAGAAAAATCTATCTGCAGTTCGGCATTGATGTCCCCAAATACAATGGAAACGATTCATGGACATTGCCCCTGGCTGCAAGATTCATCATTGACCAGAAGGGTGTGATAAGATACGCAGAGGTTGACGTAGATTATACCCTTCGGCCGGATCCGGAGCATACTATCGAGGTCCTGAAATCCATTAAAAAGTAACAAAGGAGACCGTATGAAGTTTGAAGCGATTGAAAGGGAAACCGTCATTCTCGACCCCAACAACAACATGGAACGTAAAAGCATCCCCAGCGAAATTCGCAAAGACCCTCTCACCGGCAGAACCTCGCGCATCTGTCATTTTATGCCCTTAAAATGGGAGAAACCGGATTTTGACCAACTGGTCGCCGGAACCGAAAAAACCTGTCCGTTTTGCCCGGATAAGGTGATGCAGGTCACTCCCTGTTTCCCCGAGGATATCGTCCCTGAAGGTCGCTTAACCTTAGATGATAAAATTCTGTTTCCCAATATTGCACCATACGACAGCCTGGGCGCTGTGGCCACTTTAGGTGATCGGCATTATATCTCGATGACGGATTTTGAACCCCAACGCATAGCCGATGGTTTCCGCCTGACGATGAAATTTTTCCACCAGGTAAACAAAATAAATCATCCGGAGTCAGTCTATCATCTAGTAAGCTGGAACTATATGCCGGCCTCCGGGAGCACGTTGATCCATCCCCACTTTCAGGTCTTCGCTACAGCGTATGCACCCAATCAACTGCGGGAAGAACTGCAGGCTGCAGAAAGGTATATGAAAAAAAATGGGGCCAATTACTGGGATGCTCTGGTGGAAGCAGAAAAGACCGGAAAGGATCGGTTTTTGGGAAGAATTGGACGGTCGAATTGGATGACGGTGTTTGCCCCTTTGGGTGTCGCCGGAGATGTAGTCGCCGTCGTAGATGGCGCCAGCAGTACGCTGGATCTGTTAGACGATGATCTAACAGACCTTGCCAACGGATTAAACAATCTTATGGCTGCTTATGATAAGATGGGAATTTACAATTTTAATGTTAGTTTTTTCCCGGGCGCTCCGGGGGACGATTTTACCCGCTTTCATCTGGTTTTTTCACCACGCACTTTCTTTAACCAGGCTTTGGGTACACCGGATGTGGCGGCGTTGCGCAACCTCGGCAATGAAGGGGTATGCATGGCGTTTCCTGAGGACATAAATAAAATGCTGATACCTGAGTTCTAGCGTCTGAAAACAAATCTTCCAACCTTAGGCATGTCGTCTCTCCTTACGTTAACCAGCGCTTTCTACGTTTATAAAATTTGGCGTCACGATAACTTCGCTTGGTTCCCATTTCCGTGAGCCCCAAATAAAACATTTTTATATCTTCGTTTTCTTTGAGTTTGTCCACACTATCATCCAAAACAATTTTGCCGTTTTCCATCACATAACCGTGCTCGGCAATAGAAAGCGCCAAATGGGCATTTTGTTCGACAAGCAGCATGGTAATATTTTGTTCTTCGTTTAAGCGCTTTAAAATATTGAAAATTTCGGCAACTAATATGGGACTTAACCCCAGCGAGGGCTCGTCCAACATCATCAACCGGGTGCTGGCCATCAGGGCGCGGCCAATGACCAGCATCTGCTGCTCTCCGCCGGATAGGTAGCCGGCCAATCTGTTGCGCAGGGGTTTGAGAGCGGGAAAATAATGGAACACCATATCGTAGCGTTCATTTATCTCTTTACGATTTTTACGGGTGCGGGTTGCGGCAATCAAATTTTCATGCACGCTTAAGTTTTCGAAAACACATCGGCCTTCCATCACCTGAAAAATGCCCTTTTTGACAATCTCTTCAGGCTCTTTGCCATTTATGCGCTCACCCATGAATTCTATCGAGCCACCGGTAACCTCGCCCTCTTCAGTCTTCAAAAGACCTGAGATGGCTTTCAGGGTGGTGGTTTTACCGGCCCCATTGGCCCCTAAAAGGGCGACGATCTGACCCTCTTTGACATCCAGCGAAAGGCCTTTGAGGACCAGAATAACATCATCGTAAATGACCTCGATGTTGTTTACAGTGAGCATACTCAGCCTCTTCCCTTTATCCGCTCCTGTAATACAAAGCGTTGGACTTTACCGCCAGCGGTCTTCGGAATATTGTCTGAAAATTCAATCCAGCGCGGATATTTATAGGTGGCAATTCGATCCCTGACAAACTGCTTAATCTCTTCTTCGAGTTCCGGTGAGGGGGAGTGACCCGATTTGAGAACAACAAAGGCATAAGGTTTAATCAAATCTTCGGGGTCCTGGTATCCCACCACCGCACTTTCTTCAACCGCAGGATGTTGATTCAGGGTATTTTCCACCTCCCGGGGCGCCAGCCATTTGCCGCCCACGCGCAACATGTCATCGCTGCGGCCACGGAAATAAAAAAATCCATCTTCATCAACCATGTAGCGATCTCCGGTTACAAACCACTCACCCTGCATGTTCAGTTTTGTTTCCTCTCTCTGATTCCAATAGGCCGAAGCTATCGAGCCGCCACGAATCATCAGGTTGCCGATCTGACCGGTCTTAACCGGCTGACCATCATCGTCCAACAGTCGCGCACCATAGCCGGGAACCACTTTACCGGTGCTGCCCGGTTTAATGGCGCCAAATCGATTGGAAAGAAATATATGACAGATCTCCGTAGAACCGGTCCCATCTAATATTTCAACACCGAATTCCTCTTTAAATCGGTGGTAGATTTCCGGGGATAGAATCTCAGCGGAGGAAATACACGCCCGCAGGCTTTCCACGGGCGGTAACGCTTTGCCCTCGCTGCGACAAGTTTTTTTGTAATCAGCCAGTACGCCTAATAGTGTTGGCACCGTGAAAAAAAGCGTGGGCTGATATTTGACCAGGTCCTGATAAAACAGTTCCGGCTTGGGGGGGTGGCTGATGAGTATGGTCGCCGCTCCCACCGAGAATGGAAAGTAAGCACCATTTCCCAGGCCATAGGCAAAAAACAGAAATGACCCCATGGCCCTATCATCAGCCTTCATATTTAATACGCCTTTGGCGTAAGCTTCAGAACAATAGACCATATGACTGTGGTGGTGAACAGCGCCCATCAATTTTTCGGGATTTCTGCCGCTATACAACCAGAAAGCGACATCATCCGGTGTAGTCTCAACGGCTTTAAAGTCCGTATTTGCTTTTTCTAAAAGTTCATCGAATGACAGATACTCGTGATCCGCATCGCCACAGACAATGACCTTTTGCAAAAAAATCGCCTGATCAAGGATCTTGGCAACCTCCGGCAAAAATACCGCATCAACGATCAAAACCGCGGCACGGCTGTCATTGAGCATATAGAGAAAATCCGGCGCCTTCATCAGGATATTGGAAGGTATCGGCACCGCCCCGATCTTAATAGCGCCGTAAAAAGAAAATATCATTTCAGGCGTATCACGCAGCAGCAGCATGACGCGGTTTTCCATGCCGACGCCCAGTTCGGACAAGGCATTGGCCATGCGGTTGACGTTTTCGAAAAGCTGGCGATAGGTATACGCCTGGTCCTCATAAAGGATGGCCGTTTGCTCCCCGCGGCCTTCATCCACATTGCGGTCCACAAAATACTCGGCAGCATTAAACCGCCTGGGCAAATTCAACTCGAGCATACATTCACCCTCATTAAAGATTTAAGCTTTGAATGACTGTTAGTGGTCCGTTGTCCGTGGTCCGTCGCTCACACAACTGACAACGGACCACTGACAACAAACGTTTATATATTATTTGCCAAAGTATTCCATATCCCTGGGCAACTCGATCCAGTTGGTGACGGCTACGAATTTGTCTTTTTTGACCTCATAAATCTTAGCAGCCATGCTAGCGCGGTGGTCTGTTTTGGTAAAGGTCAGCGGCGGTGCCAATCCACCTGTACTAAAATCCTTAAATTTTTCAAAGGCGTTCCGAATGCCAGATGGAGTCAGATCACCGGCTTTATCCGCCATCTTCAAGGCTTCAGATACGGCCAGGATGTTTACCCAGCCTTCAACGTAAACGTTGGTGCCTTTTTCTCCGGGATGCCGTTTCTCGTGAGTGGCAACAACCTTTTTCATTCCGGGTACCGGCGCACCGTAAGGGGCAATGGGGTGCACACCATAAGTTCCCTCGGCCGCCCCACCGCTCAGGGTAATAAGTGTTTCCTCAAAATTCCGGATATTGGAAATGAACTTGGTCCTGAGTCCTAATGCTTTGGCGTTTTTCAAGATAACCGCACCATTCATTGCCGTCGAGGTAATGAAGGCATAATCCGGATCATAACGTCTCATATTGATTAACTGCACCGTGGCATCCTTGGTGGGCCAGTTGATGACCTGGTCCGGACCCACATCAACGCCTATTTTCTTGGCATAGTCCTTACTAACAGCCAAAATATCCCGACCGTATTTGTTATCCGGATACAGATAGCAAATTTTGGGGTTGCGGCTGGTATCTTTCCAGGTCGTCCGGATCCATTTGAGCGTGATACGTCCCATTGTCCCATAAGAAGGAGAAACGAAAAAACTAAAGGGTGTCTTTTTAGGATTTTGAAATTTTGAAGTAAAAGAGGCCGCGATAGTGGCAACACCGTCTGCGATGATCTTTTTAATCAGAGTCATAGTGGTACCGGTGGACTGAACGTAAAGACCGATCACCTTTTCCGAATCTACCAGCCGGTTGTAGCCGGCCACGCCCCTGGGGACCTTGTAACCGTCATCAATGACAATCAGCTTCAGTTCTTTGCCGTTGATGCCGCCATGTTCGTTGACCCAGCGCATGGCATCCAATTGCCCCTTGAGCTGGTTTTTGCCCCAGTCCGAGGTAGGACCGGAAAGGTCAATTAGAACGCCCCACTTGATCACTTCCGCTGCACGGGCATTGTCCGGGCTGGCACCCAAAACCATGGCCAGGACGAATACTGATATGGTAAATCCAACGATCCATTTTTTCATGATTTTACCCTCCTTTTTTTAATAAGAGAACGGCCAGAGCTTCCAGTAAGCGCGAATGGTGCGCCAGCGGGCCGCCAGGCCGTCCGGTTCAAATATTAAAAACAGTATAATGACCAGTCCAAAAACAATCTCCCTGATGGAAACAAACCAGGTTATATGATCGGGATAGGTCGAATTGAGCGTGGTGGTGACCACCTCCAGAATCCTCTCCAGGATAAACCAAAAACCGACGCCGAATATAGCGCCAGGAATGTGACCCAGCCCGCCGATAATGCACATCGCCAGATAGTCGATGGACTGCGAGATCGTAAACGACTCATGGGTAATGACCTCCAGATATTGGGCCATCAGGGCACCGGCAATACCGGCAAAAAAAGAAGATACCGCAAAAGACAACAGGCGGTACTTAAAAAGGTTGACACCGATCACCTCAGCCGCCAGATAGCGATCGCGAATGGCCACAAATGCCCGGCCGGATCGCGCGCGAACGATATTCTTGGTCGCCATGGTAACAAGCACGGCAAGTATGAAGGTTAGATAATACAAGTGGACGCGATCATCAAAATGGAACGGCCCCAGAGTCCCCGGATCCACATACATGCCTTCCACCCCGCCTGTCAGCTTATCCCAGCGGCGGATCGTAAACTCGATGATAAATTGGGCCGCAATGGTGGCCATCGCCAGATATAACCCCCTTAACCTAAGGGAAGGGATCCCAAAAACCATACCCACCAGGGCGGTCACAAAACCAGCGGAAAAAAGCGCCACGATAAAGGGAACACCGGCCTGACCGACAAGAATCGAACAGGTATAAGCCCCCACCCCCAGAAAGGCGGCATGGCCCAGGGAAATCTGACCGGTAAAACCGGTCAGTAGATTCAAACCAAGGCAGGCAATAACAGCAATGCCGACTTCGATCATCGTGGAAATCATGTACTTAGATCCAAAAAAAGGAAACAGCACACATGCGATCAAAAAGGCGATCAACCAGATTCTAACAAACCAGGTCTGAAAGATGCGTTCATCCGAGCGGTAATTTTCGTGGTATAATCCAGCAGGCATAACTGCTTAACTCCAATCCACTATTTTTCCAATCCACCAATCCAAAATCCGAAATCCGCATTCCAAAATCACTAGACTCTTTCGATCTCTTCTGTACCAAACAGCCCGTAAGGTTTGATCATCAGGACCAATACCAGCACGATAAAAGGAAAAACTTCATTTATCGCCGGAATAAACGGGTCCAGATATCCGGCTGAAAGAAACTCTAAAACACCGACCACCAGCCCCCCGATAATCGCCCCCAGAATACTGTCGAGACCACCGAAGATCACCGCCGGCAGCACTTTAAGCCCAAAGTGGCTGAGGGCCACATCCACTCCGCCGATATTGCCGATTAAGATACCCCCGATGGAAGAGACCACAGCGGCAATACACCAGCTGATGGCAAAGACGCGTTTAACCGAGATCCCCATGCTCTGGGCAGCGGTCTGATGGTCGGCCACGGCCCGCATAAATACGCCGGTACGGGCAAACTTAAAAAATACGGCAAAGAAAATCAGCAACACCAGAGATATCCCCATACTCCAGATATACAGATAGGCAATCTTAACTCCCCAGAGGTCAAGCGGTTGCTGGGGGAAAATATTAAACTGGCGAATATCGTTGCCCCACAGCATAATGACCAAACCTCTCAAAACATAGGTGAGACCGATGGTGACCATAATGACCGAAATGATGGGCTCGCCGATAAGCGGCCGCAGTACCAGACGCTCAACCGCCAGCCCCAGGATTACCGAAAAGACCATGGTGAGCAGAAAAGAAGCAATAAAATTGAGACCGAAATCCAGCGTTATTGAGAGACAAATGTAAGCCCCCACCATGAGAAACTCGCCCTGTGCCAGATTTAAGATAGAAGTGGATTTGTAAATTAATACGAATCCTAGTGCCACCAGAGCATAAATAGAACCCATGGAGAGTCCGGTCAGAAAAAACTGCATGAAGATGAGAAATTCGCTTTGCAATTTATATCCCTCCCTTTAACCTTATCCAGAATCCCTTTTTCTTTAAAAGATCCTGATAGGCCGCTTCCGGTTTCATGGTTCGGATAATCAGGTTGGTCCGCAGCGTAGCTGTTTTGCCATCCTGGTATCGAATGACTGTTTCAATGGGAAGTTCCCGGGCGTTGCTGAAAAGTGCATTAATTTCCTTGGCGTATTTTTTATTGATGAATCCGCGGCGGATCTTTTTGGTACGGGTCAGTTCCTCATCATCCGGATCCAATTCTTTGTAGAGCAGGAGGAACTTATTAATTCTTGCCTTTTCCGGCAAGGTGCTGTTGACCCTTACAACCTCGCGCTCAATCAGATCATAAACCTCAGATTTGCCGGCCAGATCCGAGTAAGTGGTATAGTTAATGCGATGATCTTCTGCCCATTTGCCCACATGCTTATAATCGATACAGATCATGGCAGTCACATAGTCCTGCTCATGCCCCAGAACCACCGATTCCACAATATACGGGCAAAACTTAAGCTTATTTTCAACGAACATGGGTGAAAACTTGGCACCGCTTTTAAGATGCATCAGGTCCTTGACGCGATCGATGATGACCAGATGCCCATCGTCCGTAAAATAACCTGCATCTCCGGAATGCAGCCATCCATCGATGATCGTACTTTGGGTGGTTTCTTCGTCCTTGAGGTATCCCTGAAACAGACCGGGCCCCCGCGATATGACCTCCCCTACCCCTTCTGCATCCGGTTCGGATATGGAGATTTCGGCATCAGGAACCGGAATACCCACCGAGTCGAAATTGATATCTCCATCCCGGTGGATGGTTGAATAGCCGGCAACCTCTGTCTGACCATAGATCTGCTTGAGGTTAACACCGAGAGCATGAAAGAAACGAAAGACATCGGGTCCCAGGGCAGCACCACCGGTTAGCGCCGAGCGGACCTTAGAAAAACCCAGACGATCGCGCAGCGCCCGAAACATAGCCGCATAGGCCAGCCAGTAAAGCATCTTCCAACCCAGCGAAGGTTTCTTTTTTTCAAATTTAAACTCCGCCCAGCGGTATCCAATGGGCAGGCACAAGTTGTAAACAAGCTTTTTTAAAAAGGAGGCATCCAGGTGCTTCACCATGACCTGGCGCGAAATACCTTCCCACATGCGTGGCGATGCCACCACCAGACTGGGCGCAATCTCATAAAGATCAGCCATGGCCGATTCGGGGTCTTCCGGAAAGTTCACCGTATAGCCTACGTAAAGGGCAGAAAATACGCTCATCGTCTGTTCCACTATCCAGGGCAGTGGAATAAACGAGAGAAACTGATCCTCCGGGAACTTGCGATCCACCTCATTCAAAGCGGCCACCATGCTGATTATATTGGCATGGGTCAATAAAGTGCCTTTGGGATTTCCGGTGGTGCCTGAGGTGTAACAGATACTGGCCAGGTCGCTGTCCTTGATCGCGCGGATATTTTTATCAAATAAATCAGACTCGGTGCGGTGCAATTCTCGCCCCAGCGCTTCGATCTGCGAGAATTCTATCAGCAAATCGTCCTCATAGTCCCATAAACCCTTGGGATCGGTGTAAATTATTTTTTTGAGGCGTGGCAATTGTTCTTTTAGGTCCAGAATCTTATCCACCTGTTCCTGATCTTCAGCCACAAGCATCACAGCCCCGGAATGATCAATGATGTAAGCAATCTCAGTTAAAATCGAGTCCTGAAAGATGCCGAACGGAATCGCCCCGGCAGCCTGGGCGGCCAGCTCGGCATACACCCATTCCGGACGATTGTCGCCAATAATTCCCAAAGTTTCTCCCGGTTTAAGCCCCAAGGAAATCAATCCCAAAGAGAAATCCCGCACATGTTCCAGATACTGTTGCCAGGTAACCGACTGCCAGATACCGAATTCTTTTTCGCGCAGCGCAATGCGGCGATCGCCAAACCGTTCTGCATTTCTGATGAGCAAAGCAGGCAGGCTTTGGAAGTTTTTTGAGGAGGTCGTTTGATCAGAATTCATATCAATCAGTTAAAGCCTAAAGTCGCGAATACGCTTTTTCATCTTCTCCAAGATAGGCGCGGATGACCTGGGGGTTTTCTTGAATTTCCTGGGGTGAGCCTTGAGCGATTTTCTGTCCGAACTCGAGAACACAGAGGCGGTCGGAAATATCCATAACAACACCCATATCGTGTTCAACGAGAATAATGGAGACTTCCCACATGTTGTTCACATTGATAATAAAACGCGCCATATCTTCGGTTTCTTCAAGATTCATACCGGCCATGGGTTCGTCCAATAAAAGGACCTCGGGCTGCATGGCAAGCGCCCGGGCAAGTTCAACCCGTTTTTGAAGTCCATACGGCAAGGTACCAACGATCTTTTTGCGAATGGCTTCGATTTCAAGAAGATCGATGATCTTTTCCTCGAGTTCCTGGCGCAGCTTTAATTCCTCGCGCTGGGTTCGTCCCCAATAGAGCATGTCGGAAAGGATGCCTGATTTTAAAAAGACATGCCGCCCAAGCTTAATATTGTCCAGAACTGTCATTCCTTTGAAAAGCTCAATATTTTGAAACGTTCTCGCAATTCCCAATTTGGCGATATGGTGTGTGGGAACACGGGTGATGTCTTTGCCTTTGAAGCGTATTTCACCTTCCTGGGGGGTGTAAAATCGGCTGATACAGTTTAAAAGACAGGTTTTGCCGGCTCCGTTGGGCCCGATGATGGCAAAAATTTCACCCGGCAATAAATGGGTGCTCACATTATATAGAGCCTGGACTCCGCCAAAAGCCAATGACACACTTTCAACATCTATGATCTTTTCGCCGCTCAAATGGAATTCAACCTCACGTATTGGCTCTTTTTAATGCCAGACACCTTGGCTAATGAAACGAATATAAAGAAAGGGTTTTTAATTGTCAAGCTGTTAAGTTAATGAATGCAATTCAGCAAAATATGCCCAAAACGCCTGCAGCTCTTATTTTGAAAATATCGGGTAATTCTGCGGTCCAGGTAATCATATTGGATCCAAATTCGGCGGCGGATTCCGATGCTTCCGGCCTGAAATCCGGGACTTTGAACTGGACTCAAAATATAATTTCCTCTATAGTGAACCACCTCAATAAACCTGGCTGCAAAAGAAGTCTACGAAAGCATAAGTTCCAACTAGAATTATTATTACTTGAAGGGAGATGGGGCATGCAGGTGATTGACAAAACCATCGGAGGATTGCTGGAGGAGATTGCGGCTGCAAATCCGCTGCGGGAAGCTATAATCCATACCGAAATAGGGGTGCGCTATAATTTCAAGCGCTTGTCTCAGGAAATTAACCGGTGCGCTCGAGGTTTCATCAAAAAAGGCATAAAATCCGGCGATAAAGTTACTCTCTGGGCGCATAACACCCCCGAATGGCTCCTATCTTTTCTGGGGTTAACCAAAATAGGGGCGATCACGGTGCCGATTGACCCGAATGCCACCAGCGAAAATCTGCACTTTATCCTGGAGCAGTCTGAAAGCCGGGGTTTGATTATTCCCGGAGGCCCGGAGAATAAAAATTTTGCGGAAATGGCGCTCACAGCAAAGAAGAAAATCGCATGCTTGCAGTTTATCTTTCTATTCGGCGACCGACCCTCTGAAGAAATGACCACCTGGACTGAATTGCTGGCCCTGGCTGAAGAGGTGGCTGATTCGGTTCTGGTTGAAAAGGTGAAAACAGTTCGAGCGGAAGATCCCATGGCGATTATGTATACCTCCGGCACAACGGGTCAGCCAAAAGGAGTCGTTCTGGACCATCTCGGATTGATTAACAAAACCATGGTTTCCACCGCGCGTCAGGGTATAACTTCTGATGACCGATTATGTCTTTTTTTTCCGCTTTTTCATATGTTCGGCAATACCTGTATCGCTTTCGCAGGACTTTTAAGAGGAGCGACGCTTATCATGCCGTGTGAAACGTTTGACCCGCCAAAGGTTTTACGAGCCATTTCACTGGAAAAATGCACGGCTGTTTACGGATCACCGAGCATGCTTATTGCACTCATCGATCACTCTGAGTTTCAAAAACATGACTGGAATACCTTATCCAAGGGTATTATCGGCGGTGCACCTTGCCCCATGGAGTTGATGAGGAGGATTGTCGAAGACATCGGGGTTTCTGATATCACTGTGGCCTACGGCATCACCGAAACTTCTTCATGGATTACCATGACCCATCCCCATGATCCCATCGAATTGCGGGTATCCACCATCGGTACTCCGCTGCCCTGCAATGAAATAAAAATTGTTGATCCCGCCACCGGTGAGCCATTGCCACCCGACCAGCAAGGTGAATTATGCACCCGGGGATTTCTGATGAAAGAATATTATAAAATGCCGGCAGCTACTGTTGCCGCGGTTGATAAAGAAGACTGGTTCCACACAGGTGATTTAGGTGAAATGGATGAACAGGGTTATGTTAAGATAACCGGGCGACTAAAAGATGTGATCGTTCGGGACGGTGTGGACATCTATCCCGTGGAGGTTGAAGAAATTATTTATCAGCTACCCGAGATCTCAGAGGCCCAGGTCTTTGGTTTCCCCCAGCCCCAGAGAGGGCAGGAAGTCGCCGCCTGGGTAAAATTGAAAGATGGGGCCGAACTGTCATTGGATCGTATTGCCCAACATGTTAAAACGCAACTGGCTGAAGATAAACGGCCAAAGCACTATAAATTCGTTTCCGAGTTTCCCATGACCGGCAGTGGAAAAATTCAAAAGTTCAGGCTGGCAGAAATGGGTCAGGATGAATACCTTTAACAGGTCAAAGGCTATTGTGATTGCAGGCACAAACGTCGGTAAAATGAATCCGGGGAGGATGTCTTGGGTGATTTGAGTGAGTTTCCATTAAAATACAAACTGTTTCTAAAAGCCTACCCATGGCGCCGCGTTGACCCGGTTCCATGGACAGCTTTAAAAAAATCATTAAAAGATTGCCGTCTGGCGCTGGTTTCCAGCGCCGGGTTTATAAAGCCAGGTCAGGAGCCTTTTGATGAATCGATTCGCGGCGGTGACTACAGCTTCCGTGAAATCCCTTCCGATACGGATGTCTCCACTCTGATTGATACCCACCGCAGCGATCTTTACGATCACTCCGGGCTCCGGCAGGATCCCAATCTGGCATTTCCCCTGGATCGTTTGCGGGAACTGGTCAAAAGCGGGCGCATCGGTTCGTTAAACCAGGGGCATTTGTCCTTCATGGGATCCATTACTGCCCCCGGGCGCCTGGTAAAAAAAACCGCACCGCTGGAGGTGCGCAAACTGGTTGAAGATGGGACCGATATCGCCCTGTTGGTGCCCGTCTGACCGATGTGCAACCAGGCCGTGGGCCTGGTGGCAGCCGAATTGGAGCGCCAGGGCATCTCTACCGTAGCAATTCAATTGTTGCGCAGCGTGGCTGAAAAAGTGCGCCCCGCGCGCGCTTTAGCGGTCCCCTTCCGTCACGGGTACCCTCTTGACAGACCCGGTGACCCCGAGCGCCAGCAGGCCGTCCTCGAGGCGGCTTTGAAAATGCTGGAGGACCCGAGCCTGCAACCCCCGGCTATTGTGGACTATGTACCGAAGTAAAGGTCAGGTGCTATTCACAAACCGGTTAATTAAATTACAACTGCAAGATTTTAGCTATCAATGGAGTGTTGGAGTCATGTTGATTTTAGATTTTGGAATTTGGATTGCGGATTGAAAAAAATGGAACCCGATTGTGTCGCCATTCAGTCTGTTCCCAAATCCAAAATCCGAACTCTAAAATCCAAATTGTGAGGTGATGATGCAATTTAAAAATATTGAATTTAAAAACAAAGAAGGTCAAACGCTTTCTGCCAGACTGGACTTGCCGGTAGATGGAAAACCGCTGGCCTATGCTCTATTTGCCCATTGTTTTACGTGTTCCAAAAACATAAAAGCCATTGCGCATATCAGTCGGGCCTTAACCCGACAAGGCCTGGCAGTTCTTCGTTTTGATTTTACCGGTCTGGGCGAAAGCGAAGGGAATTTTGCCGACACCAATTTTTCCTCAAACGTTGACGACCTGATTGTAGCCGCCGATTATTTAAAATCCAATCACGAAGCTCCCAAAATCTTAATCGGCCACTCATTCGGGGGGGCGGCCGTGCTCCAGGCCGCTACCCGTATTTCCTCTTCAAAAGCGGTGGTCACTATTGCCGCACCGGCAGATCCTCAGCACGTGACCCACGCTCTCGGCAGCACTGCCGCGGTCATCCAAAGCCGGGGTGAAGCGGAAGTTAACCTGGCCGGCAGGACATTTACACTCAAAAAACAGTTTCTTGACGATTTGAAATTTGTCAATATGAAGAAAACCCTGCAAGATTTAAAAAGAGCGCTGCTGGTTTTGCATTCACCAATAGATGCGACGGTCGGAATTGAAAATGCCGCTCAAATCTTTCAGGTTGCCCGGCACCCGAAAAGCTTTATTTCCCTTGATAAAGCCGACCATCTGCTGTCAGCCCCGGAAGATTCGCTTTATGCCGGCTCTGTTATTGCCGCCTGGGCACTGAAATACGTAAGTGCTCCTAAAAAAGATGAACCCAAAAGCGATCGAGCTGCTAACCAGGTCATCGCACGTATAGGAAAATCCGGATATGCAACTGATATTATGGCAGAGGGCCATCGTATGGTAGCAGATGAACCCGTCTCGATGGGCGGGACCAATTTAGGCCCGGCACCCTATGATTATCTGATGGCCGGATTGGGGGCCTGCACCGCCATGACCCTGCGCATGTATTCAGACCGTAAAGAATGGCCGCTGGATGGTGTCACGGTTAAACTAAAACATCAAAAAATCCATGCCGCTGATTGTGAGACCTGTGAAACCAAAGAAGGCAAGCTGGATCAAATCGAGCGTGAAATCGAACTGGCCGGTGGGCTTGATGATCAACAAAAGCAGCGCTTGATACAAATTGCCGACCGGTGCCCGGTGCATCGCACATTGCATTCAGAGATCGTGATCAAAACGGAGTTGAAAGACTAATCCGGCAGAATCCCGGAATTTAGAAATTAAATAATCCCGAATCACAAACACAAATTAAAAGAATTAAGGTTTCAGGTGTCGGGTGTCAGGTGTCAGAAAATCCTTTACGCGCTACCAAGTGCTAAGCTTTATAAATTTCCTCACCAGTTCTCTTTTTCCTGAAAACTGAACACTGAAACCTGACACCCAAAGCACGATAAGTGAACCGGGTTGACACTTAAGGGCTTCTTTAATAATCTCCAAAGAGCCAACAAACAAATTTAACTGTTTAATTTTGTAAATACTTATTGCTGCGCGCAGCTGCGCCCTAAAAGCGATATTACCCTAGTTGAGCGAAAGTCGAGGTTGCCCCAGCTTCAAGGCGTCCAAGGGCGAAGCTGTAGTTATCTACCGCGAGCCCTTGGCAACGCAGAAGATGGGATGAAATCGGCTTTTCCAAAGGGTAAACAAAATGAAATGATTTTCTTTAAACCATAGTTCATCAATGTAAGACATAGTAAATTTTGAAAACCGTAGCAAAAACGACAACTATTTTAAAATCTTACCCCTGTTTTTCATTTTGTTTACGATCAATTAGGGTTAAAGAGATGTCCAGGAGACTGGCCGGGCTTTCCATCGTAATTCTGACTTCGATGGCGGTCTTCTATGACTCAGCCTTGGCTGAACAGCGCTTTATTGACCATGGCAACGGAACGGTTACGGATCGCAAATTGGGACTCATGTGGGCCAAGACCGACAACCAGGCTGATATCTTCTGGAACGAGGTTCAAAGCTGGCTGGAAAATGAGTTTCCGGACACCATCCCTCAAATTTACAATAACTGGCGCCTGCCGACGGTTTCGGAATTACAAAGCCTTTATGTGGAAGATCCTAAATATGAAGGATATGAAGTCGCCTGCGGACATCCGGTTAAAATCGTCCCTCAGATACGGCTCAGCTGTATACTCATCTGGACCTCAGATACCGCATTGGCGTTACCGCTGGCGTTTAACTTCAATATCGGAAGCGCCTTTACCATAGACTTGCATGACAATAAGGGGTGCCGGGTGTTACCTGTAAGATTCTTACAGTAACAGCCTGATGGGGTGCTCACCTGCATGACAGAAAACAAAAAATTCCAAACATCCGAGACAACAAGCACCCGCTTTCAATACACCCAATCATTAATTTTATCACGCCTGTCATGTCCGGCCCGGTTGTCCGGTTAAGCCGGTTTCACATTTAAAGCGTCCTCACCGTTACCATACGGATATGTTTGGAAAGAGAGCCCTGAGATTTGTGCTAAAATATATCAAGGCAGCAATGGATCCAGCTCATAAGAGAATTTTTGAATGATCGATATTTCAAAAATTAACTATTCAGTTCTAGATCGACCGGAGATACTGATGTTTCTGTTTCATCCGCGACCCGAATTCGGACGATCTATATCCTCATCTGACGAAGCCGACATCATGATACCGGTCGAAGCCGAAATTGGCGTTGGAGCGCGATTTCATTTTTGTGATAAATCCGCCTGTAATATCCTTTTTTTTCACGGCAATGGAGAAATTGTCGCCGATTATGACGAATTCGGTCAGATGGTTAATCAACTGGGGATCAACTTTTTAGCGGTTGATTATCGCGGTTACGGCCGTTCCACCGGACAACCCACCGTCAGCGCGATGATGCGGGACTGCCACGTTATTTTCGATTATGTGATCCAATGGCTGCAAAAAAATGCTTATTTTGGCCCACTTATCCTCATGGGTCGATCCCTTGGCAGTGCATCGGTTCTTGAATTAGCAGTTCATTATGCCCATCACATCGACGGTCTGATTGTTGAAAGTGGTTTTGCCTATGCCGGTCCGTTATTGCAGCTTTTAGGAATCAATACCACAGCACTGGGATTCGAGGAAGCTAAGGGATTTCGTAATATCGATAAGATCGCGTCTTTTAAAAAGCCAACCCTGATTATCCACGCTGAACAGGACCATATCATCCCCTTTTCGGATGGTCAGGCGCTGTTTGACGCGTGTGGAGCACCGCATAAATCACTGCTGAAAATTCCGGGAGCAAACCACAATGACATCCTTATGCAAGGTCTTAAAGATTACATGGCTGCTATTCAGCAACTGGCAAATCAATTGAAGGTAAAAAAGGACAGATAAGCATGATTGTGTCCGGCGCACCTCCGGGCTGAATTGCCGGTTTCAGATGGATCAACCGACGCGATCACCGTAAATTTGATATATATATTAAGCTGTTTACATATCTTATAAATAATAATCCATGCACGCCAACAACCCCGCCACCGTTCTTCAACGAATTGCGCGACAATACCTGCCAGGTTAAAATTCTGCCGAATAGTCCCATTTTTCTAATTTTTCCTTAAGTTTATTTAGATCTAAGACGATAATTGTTTATAGGTAAGATTGTTAGAAAATTTTGACGACTGTCGGAAGCAGCAGGGTTAATATCGTATGGGTATAATTCACATCAATAAACTCAAACCGGGCATGGTTTTGGATGAAGCGGTCAAGGATATCAGTGGCAGATTGCTTCTGAAAAAGGGCAAAAATATCCAGCCAGCGCATATTAGAATTTTTAAGATCTGGGGCGTAACAGAAGTCAATATCCGCGGAAATAATGGCAGTAAAAATACCTCTGACGGTAATCTGGATCCGGATAAGATCGCAAAAATAAAAGATAACACACAGAACCTGTTTCGGCATGCTGATTTGGAGCACCCCGCGTTAAAAGAAATATTTCGAATTTCAGTTGAGTTTCGCAGCCAATATAGTTTTCCGGAAAAAGAAAAGCAGGTTGATCTGGCGACAACCGAATCCAAACAGGATACAGGTAATCACAATTTTCTGCAGGAACTGAATCAGGGAAACATTACCCTGCCGGAGATACCCTCAATCGTTTTTGAATTAAATGAGGTCATTGCCAACCCGTTATCATCGGCTGAAGATATTGCACAGGTGGTACACCGCAGCCCGAGTTTAACCGCACTTTTATTGAAAATAGTCAATTCGCCGTTTTACGGTTTCCCTTCTAAAATCGACAAAATTTCACTGGCGGTGACGTTGATCGGTACACGCGAAATTTCGGGACTGGCACTCGGGATCAGCGTTATTTCACTGTTTAACAATATCCCAAAAGAAATACTCAGCATGCATTCGTTTCTGAGGCACAGCCTTGCGTGCGGCATTATTTCAAGAATTTTAGCGGCCCACAAAGGTCTCCCGCAGACGGAACAGTTATTCGTTTCCGGTCTATTGCACGATTTGGGCCGTTTGATTCTTTACAGCTATTTCCCGGAAGAATCGCTCAATATCCTAAGCCGGGCGCGATCAACAAATATGTTATTGTACCTGCAAGAAAATGATTCTCTAGGCTGCAATCACACCCACATTGTCAAGCAATTATTGCAACAGTGGAAGTTGCCGATGGTCCTGGAAAACAATGTATTTTTTCACCACGATCCCTGTGAAGCGCCACAACCGGTTCCCGCCATCCTGGTCCATCTGGCGGATATTATGACCAACGGTCTGGGAATCGGTACCAGCGGTGAGCGTTTTGTTCCGCCTCTGGATAATAAAGCCTGGGATAGCCTGGGATTGTCGCCGTCCTGTTTTGATATTGTTGTCAAACAGGCGACCCATCAGTTTTTTGCATTAGAATCAATATTGGAAATTTAAGGATTCCATGAAAAACAATAACAGCTACCATATGGATGCCAAAAAACTCTTGGCCCGCATCGATTATTTGGAAGAAAATCGTAGGTTTATCCAAAATGTGTTGGAAACGGCGCTGTCATTGGGCGATTTTCAGGAAAATATCAATAAGGGCTATGGACCCGCGTATATTTTGCAGGAAGCTGATAAACGAATCAACCGTCTAATTCCTTTCGAAGCCAATGCGCATTACATTGTTGACCAGGAAAAATCGGATTTCTCATTATCCGTATGCAATGAAGGCCACCTGAAATCGTTCATCAAGAATGAAGTCAACCACATGATCGACCAAGGTTATTTTGCCTGGGCGATAAGAGAAAGGCGCGGGGTTTTGATATCATCCAGCGATCATAGCTGGCGCTTTGTATTACATGTGATCGCCACCTATTCACGCACCCGGGGCATGTTCATCGGCCTGCTGCCGGATAAAAACCATACAATCCCCGATACGTCGCTGACCCTGTTATCCATTATTTTGCTCAATACAGCCAATGCCCTGGAGAGTCTTGAATTTTATTCTTTGCTGCGCAACCAAAATGAGACCCTTGAAAAAAAGGTCGAAGAGCGAACCAAGGAATTGGCTAAATATGAACGCCAGCTGCAACAGGTTCTAAAAATTCAAGCGATCGGCACCCTGGCGGGCGGTATCGCGCATGACTTTAACAATATTCTATTTCCCATCGTCGGGTATACTGAATTGACTATGGATGAAGTTTCCGAAGACAGTGTCGCACACAAAAATCTTGAAGAAATTCTCAAAGCCGCGCATCGTGCCAAGAATCTGGTTCAGCAAATTCTGACGTTCAGTCGTCAGAGCGATCAGGAGCGCAAGCCGATAAAGATACAAAATATCATAACAGAAACTCTCAGGCTTCTGCGGGCATCGATTCCGGCCTCTATTGAGATCATTCATAAAATACAAGACGATTGCGGCCATATTATGGGCGATCCCACCCAGATCCATCAGGTCATCATGAATTTATGCACCAATGCTTATCATGCCATGCAGGATAAAGGCGGCAAGTTGGAAGTGATTCTGACCGAAATCGATGTCGGCTACAAAGAAATGATCGATAAAGTCGGAATGCAGCCCGGCAAGCATCTGAGACTATTAGTTAAAGACGAAGGATGTGGTATGGAAGCCTCGGTGCTGGACAGGATTTTCGAGCCGTATTACACGACTAAAGAACAGGGCAAAGGCACGGGTTTGGGATTATCTGTCATCCATGGAATTGTTAAAAACCTGGGGGGCGATATCACCGTTAAGAGCACGCCGGGTAAAGGAACGATATTTCAGGTTTACCTGCCGCTGATCGAAGATGTTGACCCCGATGTAGAATTCGAATCCACCGATGGCGCGATAAAAGGAGAGGAACGAATTCTACTGGTTGATGACGAAGAGCAAATTGTGGCTATGGAACAGCAGATGCTCGAAAATTTGGGCTACCGGGTCACCGCCAGGACTGACAGCGCGGAAGCCCTCAAAGTGTTTGCTGAACACCCTCAGAATTTTGACCTTGTGATCACAGATATGACCATGCCGCACATGACCGGTGATCAGCTGGCTCAAAAAATGCTGGATATTGAACCCAATATTCCTGTCATTCTATGCACCGGTTTTAACCAGGTCATTACCGAAGAAAAGGCTCTGGCAATGGGTATTCAAAAATTTGTAATGAAACCGGTCGTAAAAAAGGAATTAGCCACCACGATTCGCACCGTGTTGGATCAAAACTAGCGGTTTTGCGACAGCATACTTCTAATTTGTAAACGATCTTTGGAGCTCACCGTTCGCCTCACAAATACAGATGCTCGGTCCTGGGTTCTGGCATCTGGCTGCTGGTCTCTGGCTGCTTGTTCCCCGTGTTGACCTCAATGTTGTTTTCAATTATGAAACACATCATATTCGATTACAAGGAGCAGCTGAAAAATGACCATTCACTCTCATAATTTTGTGGAAACTTACAAAGGCCTGGTGGGTTTTGGTGCAGATCGAAATACAGATGAAAACACGGTCATATACTATCTTCAGAAATTTTCGGATGACCGGCTGATGAAAACGATCATAAAACGCCTGCCAGACGAGGAGTTATCAGAGATATTTTTATTGATGACCCGGCTTCTAAAAAACCATCTCACCAGTTCCGAGTACCACCAAATCTTCTTAAAAGAAGAGCAATGAATTAGCTGCTGGCTTCTGGTAGCTGGTTACGGGTCTCTTGTTCTTGGAAGAAAGCGATTTACCTTTCTTTACCGGAATGCCAGGGGGCAGAAGCCAGTGACCGGAGCTAAAAGCCAGAGACAGGCGGCCAGCAGCCAGTAGCCAGTCTATAAACCGTATTTCAGGCAAATCGCCGGTTAAGAACCACGCATCTTGAATATATTTGACAAACACAGGAGGGAAAGGAGTGCTATGAAAATGGAAAATCGCCTATCAATGCGATGTTGATGTTGCTGTTACCTGCATATCAGGTGGGAAGAAACAAAAAAAGCCGCTCATCCAGGTAGGGCGGCTGATTTTATTTTTGCAGTGATGGTCAGAAACGGCTATATCGGCTGTAATGAATCGGTTTTTTGCAAAGACGCGAAATTATCACGCACTGATAGCGGATTTGGATGGATTATTTGCTACTTTTTTTACCGACTCCACCAAATCTAGCAGTGGAAACGGTTTGGGTAAAACGACATCGAAGCCCGAATCCTGAATAAGCCAGGGCGTCCCTGAAATGCCGATAATCGGAATGGAATTTTTATGAGAATTGCGAATATGTCGAACCACGCCTTTGCCATCAAGCCCCGGCATGCGAAGATCGGTAATCACGATATCAAAGCTGCCATCGTCAAACTTTTGAATACCTTCATAACCATCGGCTGCTAATTCAACTTGATGTCCGAATTTTGTTAAGGCTTCTTCGATCACGCGCAAGATACCTTTTTCATCATCGATAACTAAAATGTTGCACATGATTCCTTCCCCAAAAGCAGTTTGGTGTTTAAAATCTTACTGACTTTTTATTTATTATACTCAAGAACAGGACGCCTGTCAACAATATGTTGTGGACATTATTTTTCAAAACACAATATATGGACATTTCGAGGAAATTGAACGGCTTTGGCGGTGCAGATCCAATCGAAATCCACTGGCAGCAGGCCATCGTCAATCCACTTATATTTGGATAAAGTACTGCAGATGTCAAGCCGGATTATAACGATTTTTAATTTCCGGATGGAGCAGGTTATCAACAACATGCATCTTGTTGAAATTTAAATATAAAAAATAAGCTTTGTCGATTAACTGTTTAAATTCAATATGTTATGGAATGTTTTATTTTTCTTAAGCATTTTAGTGAGATCCCAAGTTATCAACACGTTATGAACAATTTGGGTTGAGAAACCAAACTAGTAAAATCGCTCTTTTTTAATTGTTTTCTAACGGAATGGAAATGATGGGCCAAATGGCGTAAGAAACTATATTCGAAGCCTAGCGGGCAGGAAACCTTAAAAAAAGCGCCGAAGCAACGCTTCCGGCGCTATTTTATAAACATATTTGAGCTGAAATGATAAGCACAACCCAATCGGTGTTGTCAAATGCAAAAGTAAGGTGAAGGTTTAAATTCGTGATTTGTACCCTTGATGAAGCCTAAATCTTGAACTTGCCGAAATCTTCCGGTGAAAGGCCTTCCAGATAGTCAGCCCATTTTTTGCCTTCTTCGCTGGTATCTAACACCTCTGCTTCGCCGTCCCCCATTTTCGATTTTTGCATGACCTCGTCCGCCACATAGATAGGGGCGTCATATCGAAGAGCCAGGGCAATCGCATCGCTGGGACGCGCATCCATTTCAAAATTTCCATCCTTGGATATAAAATGGATTTTAGCGTAAAAAGTGTTATCCTTCAAATCACATACTTCAATCTTTGAAATTGATATATCTAATCGTTCCGTGAATTTTTTAAAAAGATCGTGTGTCATCGGACGTTCGTATTTAATATTTTGGAGGGCCGATGCAATTGAAGTCGCTTCGAGCAATCCAATCCATATCGGAATAGCCTGGTCGTTTTTCTCAGATTTCAATATGATAATCGGCGTGTTCGAAGCCGGATCCATTGTCAAACCCGCTATGCTCACCTTATGCAGCATAATTTTCAACTCCTTTCAACCTTCCAGCTGAGGGTTCTGCGTTTATCGCTTTGCCAAACAGTGAATGTGAAAAGGCTTTATCAATGCGAACACCAATCAGTTTGCCGGAAAGGCTTTCAGTGTCGGCCGGGAGCTCATCCATATAAAAATTTACAATTTTGTTTGTGATGGTACGACCCGTCCACTGCAGCGCTTGGCCAGTGCTTTCCGGTTCACCGGATACCTGTTTTTTACTCAGACCATCGGTCAGGATCAACTGAGTGGAACCGACCAAGACCTTATTTTTTCTTCTTGTAAATTTCTCCTGTAAATCCAAGAGGGTCTGCAGCCGTTCTCTCTTTAGCGGCTCGGAAATCTTATGAGGCAGTTTCACAGACGGGGCGCGGGGACGATCAGAATATTGAAAGGCAAATAGCCCGTCATATTCCACCGTTTTTACGAGTTCCAAGGTTTGTTCAAAATCGGCCTCGGTTTCTCCCGGAAAGCCGACAATCATATCCGATGTGATCGCTATCTCAGAACAAGTATCCCGCAGTTTCGCCACTTTGTCAAGATACTGCTCTTTGGTGTATTTGCGGTTCATGCGCTTTAAAACCCTGTTTGAGCCTGACTGAACCGGCAAATGAATATGGGGACACAATTTATCAAGATCCCGAAAAGCCGCGATAAGATTCGAGCTTAAATCCTTAGGATGAGATGTGGTAAATCGAATTCTTAAAAGCCCTTCGATTTCATTTATCCTTGCTAAAAGTTCAGGAAACATGTCCAAGTTTTGTTTTTTACCATAACTGTTTACATTTTGTCCCAGCAGGGTGACCTCCCTTACACCGTTTTCAACCAGCGCCCGGATTTCTCGAAGGATGCTTTGGGGCTCACGACTGGTTTCTCTTCCACGGACAAAAGGTACCACGCAGTAAGCGCAATAGTTGTCACAACCCCGCATGATGGTAACGAATTTGGAGACTTGACTTTCAGCCTGGGTACCGGCAAGAAATTCAGGCATATCCGGGGCTTCATCCATATGCACATCAACGATCCGGCATCGTCTCGCTTCGATTTGTTGAATCATGCCCGGAAGCCTGTCAATAGCCTGCGTACCAAATACAAAGTCAATGCAGGGCATGCGTTCCAGAATTTTTTGGCCTTCCTGCTGAGCCACACAACCGCCGACTCCGATTATCAGTCGTCTTTTATTGCGCTTCATCCCTGCAAGCCGGCCCAGTAAGCTAAAGGCTTTTTGTTCAGCTTTGGCCCGGACAGTACAGGTATTAACGATAATCAAATCAGCCCTGTCCATCGAAGCGGTCTGTTCATATCCTAAAGTTGCCAGCCGTATGGCTATTTGCTCTGAATCATAAACATTCATCTGGCAACCGATTGTATGCAGATAAAAATACTTCGCATTCATGAAGAGTAAGGCTTTCGTTGCCGGGAAATCGAAGCTACCTTGATATGGGGATATTTAATCGTGACCTGGCGGCCCGGGCATTACAGGCTCAATCAGGATGTCCTTTTTTAAATACTGCAAAATTTCCGCTACCTGCTTTTGGCAGCCCGGTGCGATGTGAAACGAAATAACCCCCCGGATCGGGTCTTCTGTTTTAATGGTGGCAATACCATCATAGGCTTCCAAAATAAATTTTAGAAAAGCAATTTCTCTGCGATCCACCCGGTAATACTTTTTTAGTGATTTCAAAATTTCTTTACTGTCACAAAACCATTTAGTAGGTTTCAGGTTTCGGGTGTCAGGTGTCAGGTAAACAGACGACAGAGGTCAGAGGACAGAGGACAGAAAACAGAAGATACAGTTGTCAGAATTGACAGTGCTGAAACCTGAACACTGAAACCTGAAACCTGAAACCTCCTTATTCCTGACACCTGACACCTGAAACCTCCTTATTCCTGACACCTGACACCCGAAACCTAAAACCTAATTTTTGCTGAAACCTGAAGCCATAATAAAGGCATATTAAACTTTCGTTCCGGCAAGCGTTTCGGAGACGAGCAAAACCGCTATCAGGCGAGAGATGATGGTATTAAAAGACGGTCTATTGAGTATAACCACATCTCCATTATTTGCAATAAAAAACACCTTGTGCATTTGATCAATTTTAGGTTGTCCAATCTGCGGTTATACGGTATAGGGCCGTCAATGGAAAAAAAATGGCAAATACTGCAACCGGACGCCGAGGCCGTAAACGAATTGAGTGCAAGATTGCATTGCCATCCGATCACTGCGACTATTCTTCTCAACCGAAACTTGACATCCGCGCAGGAAGCCTCAAGCTTTGTCGCCGCCTCTTTGAGCAAGGTTCGCTCACCCTTCAGCCTAAAAGATATGAACGGTGCGGTTCAGCGCATCTATCGTGCAATTATAGATCATGAAAAGATCTTAATCTTTGGTGATTACGATGTTGACGGCATCACCGCCACGGCTGTACTTTTGGATTTTTTCCGGGAAATCGGAGCCCGGGTATCCGCCTATATCCCCCATCGAATAAAAGAAGGATACAGCCTGCAGACGCATCATATCCACGACTACGCTCTGCCCAACCGGATCCAATTGATTATCACCGCGGACTGCGGTTCCTCCAGCCATGATGCCATAATCGCAGCCCTCAATTCGGGGATCGATGTGATTATTACCGATCATCACACGATCTCTGAAAAAATACCTCCCGCTGCGGCCGTACTGAATCCAAAGCGTCATGATTGTCAGGCCGGCATGCAAATGCTGGCCGGTGTTGGCGTGGCCTTTTCACTCTTGATCGGTTTGCGGAAATATCTGCGAGATCTTCATTTTTGGAAAGACCGGCCGGAACCGAATCTCAAAAATCTTTGCGATCTCGTCGCTCTGGGTACGATCGCTGATAGGGTTCCCCTTGTTGAAGAAAATCGTATTTTTTCAAAAGTCGGACTTGCCCTCATAAATTCTTCAACAAGGCCCGGGTTGAGCGCCCTGCGCAAGGTGGCCGGTATTGCGAATGAACCGACAGATGCCGAAGATATTGCTTTCAGACTGGCCCCACGATTAAACGCCGCAGGTCGCATGGATCATGCCTCGGTAGCGTTGAAGTTGCTTACAACTGGAGACAACACCACCGCCCGGCAGCAGGCCGAATACCTGAATAGCTTGAACAACCGACGTCAGGAACAGGAACGTTTGATCCTCGATGCTATTTTTTCAGACTTTCAGCGCTACCCGGAACGCCTCAAAAAAAGGACCCTTGTATGCTGGCATCCCGAGTGGCATCAGGGCGTAATAGGAATTGTCGCATCCCGTATCATGGAAAGGTATTTCCGACCGGCTGTCGTGATTGCAATTGATGGCGAAATTGGCAAGGGGTCGGCCAGAAGCATCCCCGGACTGGATTTATTCAACGCTTTGCAGGACTGTCAACATTGCCTCGAAAATTTTGGCGGTCATTCGATGGCGGCCGGATTGACCATCAGAGCCAAAAAATTAGTAGAATTCCAACACGCTTTTGAGGAAGCTGTTACCCAAATGACCCGACCCGATGATTGGATACCCAAAATGACCATCGACGCCGAAATCAATTTCTCCGATATATCGGACAACCTGATCAATGAGATCGAGACCTTAAGCCCCTTTGGTAACGGAAACCCGGAACCCGTATTTATGGCTCGCGACGTTAAGGTGGTATCTTCAAAAATTGTGGGGAAAAATCATCGCAAAATGGTGCTGGCCCAGGACGCCGGCCGTGTGCAAAATACGTTTCAAGCGATCCGGTTCAATGCCGACGGTCGAATGCAAACCGAGACAGCGTTCAGCCAAATCGCTTTTCGGCTGCGGTGGAATCGCTGGAACGCAAATAAAATTTCTCAGCTGATTATTGAGGATGCCCGCTAGTGTCAGGGTTCAGAGTTCAGATGACAGAAGACAGATGGTAAGAACTGTAGGATGGAGCACCTTTTCTGACGTCTGTATCTTCTGTTTTCTGACCTCTGTACTCTGTCCTCTGACACCTAAAACGCTGGCACCTGTTTCCTGAAATTGCTGTCATCCAGCAAAAAACTTTAGGTATATGTCGGGCGAATATTTTGCTTGCAAACAGGCGTGTTACCCATTATGATGCCACCACAATTCCGGTACTAATCATTTCAACCAGAAGGTGAAACCATGGCTAAGGTATTTCGGCCAAGCACCCGCGAGGCCAGTATCCTATCCAAAATTGAATCTCAAAAAGAGTATGAACGCAAACGCGCAATTAATGCCATCAAGGATTGCATCGATCCTCTATCCAATGCAATTGCGATGAAACTGGTAGACAGCAAACTGGTGGAAACCACCAACAAAAATGCGCTTGAAGAGCAAATCAAAGGGTGTCTGGAAAAATTGGGGCGCGCCGACGACTTTGAGATCGATTATCAATCGTCGCCGGTTCGAAACGTTGTTCCGCAGCCTCATATTGTCAGTCTATTTCTGATGTCCTTTGTCATTGAAAAGCTTATTAAGCATAAAGACGTAATAGATATTTTTGGATCAGATGAAGATATCTATCTGAATATCCATCAGCAAGTTAAAAAATTCCTACCAACATAATGCGTCCGCGTTTTCACCCCAGGTTGATCAACGGGCCAAATGATGACCCCGGTTTATACGTCCCTTTTCTATTTGAAAACCGGGCGATAATCTTTGACCTGGGTGATACCCATCCGCTGTCCACCAGAGATCTGCTCAAGATCAGCCACGCGTTCATCACCCACACGCATATCGATCATTTTATCGGTTTTGACCGAATTCTGCGCATCTTCTTAGGTCGGGAAAAAAACCTCCATCTGTACGGACCACAGGGATTTCTTAAAAATGTAGAAGGGAAATTGGCTGCCTACGCCTGGAACCTAGTTAAAAATTATAAATACAAACTTGGGCTGCATCTGACAGAAGTCCATCGCGATTATCTGCTGACCCGCGAGTACCTGTGCCAGAATGAATTTGTGCCGATCCACAATGCCGTAAAGCACGCCTTTAATGAAGTTTTATACGAAGAGCCTGCATTTAGGGTTTCGGCTGCTATTTTGGACCACAGCATCCCCTGCCTGGGGTTTGCGATCAAAGAGCGATTCCACGTCAATATCAACAGAGACAGAATCGCTGCCTTGGAGCTTCACACCGGACCCTGGCTCACCGAATTTAAACAGGCGTTGTATGATGGCAAGGATGCTAAATCTAAATTTGAAGTTAAATCCGGCAAAGAAAAGATTCATCGATTTCGGCTGGGCGAACTGGCCGATCAGATTGCCATGATAACCCCGGGCCAGAAGATTACTTACATCGCCGATGTGGCATACAACTCAATAAATAAGAATAAAATTGTTTCCCTGGCAAAGGACTCCGATCACCTGTTTATTGAGGCCGCGTTTCTGGAAGCGCACAAAGATATTGCCGCTGAAAAAAATCATCTCACCGCCCGGCAGGCCGGCGCCCTGGCCGCAATTGCCCGGGTAAAGCAGTTTACTATTTTTCATTTTTCACCGCGCTACACCGATCAGGCGCATTTACTGCAGGAAGAAGCCAGAAAGGCCTACGAAAGTATAATGAGCCCGTCAATGGAGCAGAGCTGAGGTCGGGGAGGCGGAAAGATGGAAACAGGCACAAATCTCAAATCATAGCGCCTCATACCCAATTGCCAACTTCCAGCCTCAATCATCCACCTGATGTCCCATTTGGATCTGGATCAGGGCCAGCGGCCGGTCATCCGTATTTTCGATGCTGATGTAACTCTGGCCTGTAAAGGTTGCAGACTGGCCGTTTTTTATGATTTGGCTCTGCTGATTGGCGCTGACCTTGGCGTTGCCGTCGAGGACGACCAGGTGGTGGGTACTTTGGGGGGGTAACGTCTAACTCCATACTGGCGCTCGGGTTCAGGACGAGCCTGGCAGTTTTGACATCACCTTTATCTTCGAGCACGGTTCGATTGCCCCAGGGGAAAATGACAGTTCGGTGCCGATGATACTCGGTGCGACCCTTTTGTTTTAGAATGGTGACAATTGATTTGACATCCCGGCTGTGCTCCATATCCGAAACAAAAATGGAGTCTGGTGTTTCCACCACAACCAGATCTTGCAGATGATTGACTGCAATGAGGCGTTCCTGGCCGAGGATAAAACAGTTTTCTGTATTTTCAACAAGGACATCCCCGTCAATCACATTTTTGTTTTCATCCTTGGGCAGGTAATCATAGAGGGATTTCCAGGAACCGATATCACTCCAGCCAAAATCCGAAGGCAGCACAACACCTTTTTCTGTTTTTTCCATAATGGCGTAATCGATGGAGATATCGGTCAGTTGATCGTAATCTTCTCTGGATATGAGTTTATGCGGATCAAAAATAGCTTCCATCTGTTTGAGTAATTCGGGCTGGTAGGTTTTAAATTCGCATAAAATGACCGAGGCTTTAAAGGCAAACATACCGCTGTTCCAGAAAAAATTGCCGGCTTTAATATATTTTTTGGCGGTTGGCAAATCGGGTTTTTCAACGAATCGCTTGAGCGCCAGGGCGCCATGTGACACTTTCTTTCCCCCTTCGACATATCCATAACCCGTCTCAGGATAATGGGGTTGAATTCCAAAGGTAACGATATACCCGTCGTTGGCTATCTTTATGGCGGCATTGAGCCTGTCGTGGAAGCCGTCCAGATCTTTGATGACATGATCGGCCGGAAAAACGCATAGAATTGCATCCTTTTCAAAGGCCAGTATATGTAAGACGGCCAGTAAAATTGCCGGAGCCGTATTGCGGCCGCTGGGCTCGCCAATCAATTTACCTTCCGACTTAAGGCCGAGATTTTCAATATGTTTGGCGGTTTCATGAAAATGCTGCTCGCCGCAAACCACTTTGACGTTTTCCGTATCCAGCACGGGCGGTAACCGTTTAATGGTGCCCTGCAGAAGGGAGTCATCCCCGATGAATTTGACCAGCTGTTTGGGATAGAGTTCTCTGGAGACCGGCCACAGTCGGGTCCCGGTTCCGCCCGCCAGCAGAATCGGATACGCATTGAGATCTAGTTTCGTCATAATATTCTCAATCTTTAAATGCTAAAAGCAAGTGAGCTACGTTGCGTAAGGGGTATAAAGAAGTGCCTAAAGTGACTAAAATGAGCTAAAGTGCCTAGAGTTATGGTGTCGCTACGCTCCATCTTTTCTTAAAATAGATAGAATTCATTAACTTTAGTCACTTTAGTTCACTCCCAACTTTAGTCACTTCATTACCGATAATTATTTCTCTTGGGTTCAGTCTTTGCTGCCATACACTGGGTTTCAACGGCGTTATAGCCCAGTAACTCATTAACTTCGTGGATTAAGGCCCCACCGGCCTTTAGTTTCAAAGAATCCGGCAAGGCCACAATTGAGTCGGTGTTCTCAAGACTTCGCAAATGCAGGTAAGCGCGGCACCCACCCGGATGTCCTTGTAATATTTCATGGAGTTTTGCTAGGGCCTCGCGATCGGTGCGCGAGATTTCCAGATTAAAATGGATGCTGGCCGTCCAGGTCTCCTCGGCCTTATCCATGGCGACAACCTTTTCAGCCAAAATTTTAACCGATTGTTCATCCTTTTGTACCTGTCCCTGAATCAAAACCGGATTATCCTCCACGAGCAGATCCGTCACACTGGCATACACCCTCGAAAACACCGTGGCCTCAACCGCACCGTGCAGATCCTCAATGGTGACAAAGGCCATCAAATCACCCCTTTTTGTTTTGATAATTTTGGTGCTGCGAATCAGCCCGCCGATTCGAACGGCGCCGCCGTTTGTTAACTCTTTAATGGAGATCGCATTGGCATTGGTAAATTTGTCGAGTAAATCCTCATAGCGCTTCAGGGGGTGTCCGCTGATGTAAAACCCAAGGGATTCTTTTTCAAAAGCCAGGCGCTGATTTTCCGACCATTCCTCGATTTCCGGAAAGGCCGGTGCGTTGATAACTTGTGGATTTACCGTACCGTCAAATAGCCCTATTTGAGGATCGAGGCGTTCCTTTTGCACGCGCTGGCCGTAATCCAACGCATCTTCCAGAGACGCCATCATCTGGGAGCGGTTAACACCGGTAGAATCAAAAGCGCCGCATTTAATGAGCGATTCAACCACCCGTTTATTTACTTTTTTTAAATCTACCCGCTCACAAAAATCAAAAAGAGACGAGAACCCTTCGTCTCCACGGGACTCAATGATGGCCTCGATGGCACCCTCACCCACATTCTTGACCGCTACCAAACCGAACCGGATCTTATCACCATAAACATTAAAGGCTTTATCGCTGTAATTGATATCCGGTGGCAAAACCTCAATCCCGTGACTGCGACACTCAACGACGTATTTTACCACACCATCGGTGGAATGCATTTCACTGGTCAGCAATGCGGCCATAAATTCGACCGGAAAGTGGGCCTTGAGATAGGCTGTTTGATAGGCAATCAGTGCATAGGCCGCGCTGTGAGATTTGTTGAACCCGTACCCTCCGAATTTTTCCATCAGAGAAAATATCGGTGCGGCCTCATCGGAGGCAATCTCGTTTTCAGTGGCTCCATTGACAAAGCGCTCCCGGTGCTCGGCCATGATCGCTTGAATCTTTTTGCCCATGGCCTTGCGCAGATCGTCGGCTTCCGCCATAGAATAGTTGGCCAGATCGTTGGCTATTTTCATGACCTGTTCCTGATAGACGATCACGCCATAGGTTTCTTTTAAGATCGGCTCCAGCTGAGGCAAAAGATACTCCACCTTCTTTTTACCATGCTTGCGCGCCACATAATCGTCAATCATGCCGCTTTCCATCGGCCCGGGGCGATAAAGAGCCACCAAAGCGATAACATCATCAAATAATTCCGGTTTGAGCCGGACGAGCAAATCCTTCATTCCCGGACTTTCAAGCTGAAACACTCCGGTGGTATCTCCGGCAGACAGAAGGCGGTAAGTGTCTGCATCGGTCAACTCGATGTTCTCAAGATCCGGCGGGGTTTTCTGCTGGCCGGCGATTAGGGAAAGAGTGTTGGCAATGACCGTCAGGTTGCGCAGGCCCAGAAAATCAAATTTTACCAGTCCAATTTTCTCGACCATCTTCATATCGTACTGGGTCACCACCTCACCTTTTTTCCCGCGGTAAAGCGGCATATAGTTGACCAGGGGCTCGTCGGCGATGACCACACCGGCGGCATGGGTCGATGCGTGTCTTGGAAGGCCTTCTAAAACCCGGCAAATTTTGATGAGCTCATCGATTTCAGGCTTTTGGCGCGCGAGTTCGCGCAGCCTGGGTTCCCGTGCCAGAGCCCCGTCAAGACTGATATTTAAGATATCGGGAACCATTTTGGCGATCGCATCCACCTCCGCCAGCGGAATATCCAACGCACGACCGACATCCCGGATAACCGCCCGGGTTTTCAGTTTCCCAAAGGTAATAATCTGGGCGACATAATCCCCGCCCCCGTATTTGTCGACCACATATTTGTAAACATCTTCCCGGCCGTCGATGCAAAAGTCAACATCGATATCGGGCATGCTCTTGCGGGCCGGGTTAAGAAAACGCTCAAAAATAAGACCATGGGCGATGGGATCCAGATCGGTAATTCCCAGGCTATAAGCCACCAGACTGCCGGCGGCCGAACCCCGCCCGGGCCCGACGGGTATATCATTTTCTTTGGCGTAACGAATAAAATCAGCAACAATCAAAAAATAGCCTGAAAATCCCATATCGCGTATGACCGATATTTCATATTCCAGGCGATCGCGATAAAGCGCTTCATCTATTTGCGGATCCTTTTCTTTAATCCGCTGTATTCGCAGCTCAAATCCTTGCCGGACATTTTGGGCAAATAGCTCATCGCTGCTCAACTCTGACTCATCGGCAAAGCGTGGAAAGTGATATGTATTAAAATCAAAGTCGATATGACATCGGTCGGCAATATCCACGGTGTTGCTCAGCGCCCCCGGATAGTCCTTAAACGCGGCGTGCATCTCAGCTTTGGATTTGAAATAAAGCTGATCGGTCCGAAACTTAAGGCGGTCTTTATCCTGAATCGTTTTGCCGGTTTGAATGCACAGCAGCACATCATGCGCGCGCACATCTTCTTTACTCAGATAATGACAGTCATTGCTGGCCACCAGGGGAATCGACAGCCGTTGGCTGATATCTAAAAGCGTCTGATTGACCTGCTCTTGCTCTATGATCCCGTTGTTTTGTACTTCCAGAAAAAAATTATTATCCCCAAAAATTTCACGATACCCGCGAACCACCTCCTCAGCCTGATCGATGCGTCCCTGCTGGATGCAACGCGGGATCTCGCCGTGCAGACAGGCGGTTAAGCCGATCAAGCCATTGCTGCAATCTTTGAGGATTTGTTTATCAATACGAGGCTTATAGTAAAAGCCTTCAAGCTGTGCAGCTGTGGCCAGCTTACACAGGTTGCGGTAACCTTCTTCATTTTTGATCAGCAAAATTAGATGCGAAAGATCTTTATTGTCCAGGGGCGTCTTATCAAACCGGGTCCTGGGAGCCACATAGATTTCGCAGCCGACAATCGGCTTTATCCCTGCCGCGGTGGCCTTTTCATAAAATTCTACCGCCCCGAACAACGTACCGTGATCGGTAACGGTTACGGCTTTCATTTCAAATTCAGCGGCACGTCTTAAAAGATCATCAATCCGGATGGCGCCGTCTAAAAGACTATACTGGGTATGGACATGCAGATGAACAAAATCAGGAATGGCCTCGGTCATAAATCACTCGTTTCAAAATTGAATTTAGCTTGAAAAATTAAAGTTTAAATAAAGATCAATCATTTGTGAGGGCAAATGGGCAAGACTTCTATTTATACCATAAATGAGATTTTTTTTCGATGCGCAATTTCCTGCGAAAAACTGCCGGTAGCAAACGCTTCAGAACAATGCGAAAATAGCCTTTAAAAAACTATGGAATAGAACCCATCGCAAAAATAGTAGGTCACGTTCAAGGGCAAGGCGTCGATTCGGTTTAAAAGCGGAGCGTACTCGGAGTACGTGAGCATTTTAAACCGGATCGCAACGCAGCCATTGAGCGTGAGATGCATTTTTGAGATGGGTTCTACTCCAGGGAATAATTGGGCGCCTCTTTCGTGATAATCACATCATGCACGTGGCTTTCGCGCATACCGGCAGCGCTGACTTTCACGAATCGGGCCTTTTCGCGTAGCTCATCTAAGTTGCGACAGCCCACATACCCCATGCCGGCCTTTAATCCGCCAATCAGTTGCAAGATCGTTCCGGCGAGAGTTCCGCGGTAAGGTACACGGCCGACAATACCCTCCGGAACCAGCTTGTCTTCATCGGCTTTTTCAGTTTGATAATAGCGGTCCTTGCTTCCTTTTTTCATGGCCTCGATGGAACCCATGCCGCGGTATACTTTATAGCTGCGACCCTGAAAAAAAATCTGCTCCCCTGGAGTCTCTTCGGTGCCGGCAAATAAACCGCCGATCATAACTACATGGGCGCCGGCACCGATCGCCTTGGTAATATCTCCTGAAAACCGGATGCCGCCGTCTGCGATCAAGGGGACACCGGTTTTACCGGAAATGGCCCGGCAGTTCATAATGGCGGTAAATTGAGGAACACCAATACCTGCAATGATGCGCGTGGTGCAGATGGATCCCGGGCCGATGCCGATCTTGACACCATCAGCACCGGCATTTATCAAATCTTCCGCCCCTCTGGCCGTGCCGACATTGCCGGCTATAAGCTCGAGGTCCTTGTGGTTACTCTTTAAAGTTTGAACGGCAGAGATGACATTTTCAGTATGTCCGTGTGAGGTATCAATTAAAACCACATCAGCACCGGCGCTTAACAGGGCCGTTACGCGTTCTTCCATATCCGGACCGACCCCAACAGCCGCGCCGACCCTCAACCGGCCCATCCTGTCCTTACACGCATTCGGATATTTTTTTAGTTTCTCAATGTCTTTAATGGTGATTAAACCGGTCAAGCGACCCTTTTTGTCAACCACCAACAGCTTCTCAATACGGTGCTGATGCAACAGTGTTTTCGAGTCTTCCAGGGTAATTCCTTCAGTAACGGTCACCAGATTTTCTTTGGTCATAACATCCGAAACATTTTTTCCAAGATCGGTTTCAAACCGTAAATCCCGGTTGGTAACGATCCCCACGAGTTGGTCCTCCTTGGTCACCGGCAGCCCGGATATGCGGTAGTTTTCCATTAACTTGAGGACTTCGCTCACTTTCTGTTCGGGGTGAATCGTAACCGGATCTACAATCATACCGCTTTCTGATTTCTTTACTTTGTCAACCTCCATCGCTTGACTTTGGATGCTCATATTGCGATGGATGAAACCCATACCGCCTTCCCGGGCGATGCTGATGGCCGTATTCGCTTCGGTAACGGTGTCCATGGCGGCACTGACAATCGGTATGTTTAAGGTGACACTTTGGGTCAGACGGGTGCTGGCATTCACATCTTTGGGTAACACATCAGAATAATTCGGAATAAGTAATACATCGTCAAAGGAATATGCTTCTTCAGGCGGTATTTTTGGCATGTGTTTTCTCCGTTAGATTCGTTTAGGCACCCGAATAGCAAAACACACCGCCTTTAGCAATCATTAATTTGCTTCCTTGACAAGCAGCCTACTTGCATAATAGTAAAACATCTTCAATTAACTAACGCGCAAAGTCGTGAACATATGCTGATTAAAGTAAATCCAATCAACCCCCAGACTCGACTCATTCAAAGGGCGGTCGACATCCTTATAAATGGCGGCATCGTCGTCTATCCAACCGA
>PVMK01128853.1_pt1 | contig 46761 bp, 42 predicted proteins | sample 1853481 | NCBI WGS metagenome assembly PVMK01 (sample SAMN08533507, study PRJNA380276) | Marine sediment metagenome, whole genome shotgun sequencing project.
ACAGCATTTTTTTCCGGCCCCTGGACACAATAGAAGAAAAGAAAGACCCACGTTGGCCAAAGCTGAATTACAATCCTTCGCAGTGAAGTACTCAAGAGATCTCTCGGATTCCCGGGATAAATAACATATACAAAAAAATAACCGCACATCATCAATAACAATAGTATGGCAGGTGATAATATTCGTTTTTTGATGCGCCCGGATCTATCCAATCCGGAAAAGAAAAAATATCCTGCCATTAACCAAACAATGCCATCGTTAAAAGTAAAGAATTTATTAATACATCTTGTACCCACTATAATATAACGATCGATATCAACGAGATAAGTTCCCAACTGTTTTAACGTACTCGTATTTATATGAGCATTTTCGAGTGCGAAATTTAATTTAAAATAAAATAGAGTGGCCAAAACCGGCGCCAGTCCTAAAGTAAAACCAATAAATTCTTTTAATGTCTTGGACCCTTCTTTTTTTCCCAGCTGTCCTATGAAATAAACTAATATGACCAGTGCCAGAAACAGCTGACCTTCATTTTTCGTCCAGACCGCACAGGAAACAGTAAGTCCGGCTAAAAAAACTATGGGGGATGAAATTTCCGGGTAACGATCTTTCAGGCTGAACAGAATAACAGTGCTCAGAATAAAGAAAGCCAAAGGAACATCAGCATATTGATAAGTGCCGATATTCAAAAATTGAGTGGATACAAACAGGAATATGGCGGCCAGATAACCTTGATTTCTGCCTCGCAGCAAGGCCAGAGAAGAAAATAAAATGAGAAACGATCCAAAAGTAAAAATGCCTGCAATCAAAATTGGAATGGCGATAGGATCTTTTCCGAGTATCTGCCACATCCGAAAAACAGAGGCGGTAATCAGCAAGGGGTAATCCAAACCATCCTTCGCTCTAAGCGAAAAGGCATAAGACCAGTGAGGACCGCCCCGAAACAACCACCGTGCGCGATAATTCCACGTGTCTACGGCGTCCCATACGCCGTGCGGATCATGGAAAAAAGTTTTCAGCAAAAAAGAACCCACCGAAATAAGCATCAAGAACAGGAAAATACTCCTTAACCACACAATCGTTCCGGGAATCGTTTCACAATTTAATCCTGAACCCTTTTGAGTGCTGTCTGCTGAATAATGAACGCGGTAAAAAGCAAAAAGAGATAGAATCACTGCCAGACTCAACTCAGCTGCAAAGTAATAGCTGTCGGGGGGACCTATCAAAGCCAACCACAAAAATATCGTGGAAGAGGTTAGCCCCAGCCCCAGACCGGCCCCCAAACTAATTGTCAGAACCAACCAAACTCCCCATAATCTATACTTTGGAAACAGTATGACGATGATTGAAGAGCCGATAAGAAAAGGAGAAATAAAGGCCGGCAGTTCCATTAATCACTTATCCCTTTTAAATAATACCACACCGTTGCCATAGTTCTTTTTCAAGGTATAACCCTCAAATTCGGGCATTTCGGCTGTATCAAAATTCTGAAAGATCAAAAGATCCTGCATCGGCTTTAGACCCTCAACTACGCGAACCGGTATCAAAACATACTCCGCATTGATCAAATCGTCTAGCTCTTTTGAGTTGGAGACATAGTTGACCACCACATTAACCGGCAGGTCTTTCTTGATGGAAGCGAGTCTATTTTCATATTCGAGGACAGGGCGATGGGTTTTTCCGGTGACAATTTCTGTGAGAATATTGAAAAAATAGATAATTACGATAAATAAGGCAGGTATTACAATGAGTAAAACCGCCCCGCGCACCGATGGAAAATAATTCGCCAGCTGAGCATCTGCATAGGATTTGATTTTTTTTAATTTTTTCCTGAACATTTTGCATATACTTTTTGTACGAAAGATATAATTTAACCACGAAACACACGAAAAATACTAAAAAATACAAATTTTATTCTACAAATATTTCGTGCGTTTCGTGTATTTCGTGGTTAAAAAATAAAACTGTAAACTGGCAAATGAAGGATGCCCTATTTTACGTCTCGAAATTTCTACAATCTACTGATAATATAGGGGTTTTTTGGGTCTTCCGAATTTGCCCCGGAAATGGAATAATGGAATGGTGGAACGATGGAATATTGGTTTTCAAAAGGATATTAGCCATTTTAATTTTATCGTCAATCCCACCGGTGTCGGGACCATTAATCCAACATTGCATTATCCCAGAACCCATTATTCCACTATTCCATTTTTCCGTCATTCCAATTGTGAGCGAAGCGAACTAACTTGTAATAAAAGAGCCTGAAATAGTCAAATTAACATTGAAAAACAACAATAAATGTTCTGCGGTTAAAAAAAAACATTTGTCATTTGACAATACATATTTAATGATAATCGTTATTATTTAGTATTATATATCCTCAACGAAAAGTGGGCATGCCAATGGCTGATCCTGTAGAAAGATTTAATTCCATTGTTCAAAAAATAAAAGAAAATAATCAGAGGCTCACACCCCAGCGTTTGGCGATAGTAAAAATTCTGGCCCATAGTGAAAGTCACCCGAGTGTCGAAAAAATTTACCAGCAGCTGCACGATGATTTTCCTACAATGAGTCTGGCGACGGTTTACAAAACCGTATCTTTGGTCAAAGATCTCGGCGAGTTATTGGAACTTGGTTTCAGTGACGGCAGTAACCGCTATGATGGTAACAAACCTTATCCGCATCCGCACGTCATATGCGTTCAGTGCAAAAAGATAATCGATCCGGATTTGGCCAGTCTGGAAGATATAAAGGAGGAGGTCACTGCTAAAACCGGTTTTGAAATTATAACCCATCGGTTGGATTTTTTCGGAATTTGCCGGGAGTGCCTGAACAAAGCGTAACAATTTTTTTTATCCAGTACAGATATCGTTGATGGGTTGATTAGTTGATTGGTTAAGTGGTTGTAAATATGGATTTATCCCATATTTGCAAAATAAAAAGAGCTGTTTTCAGAGTAAATTATGAGGTCTGGATTAACCCTAACAAAAGGAGGCCATTATTATGAGTGACTCAAAGAAATTAACCACATCGGCCGGCGCACCCGTTGCCGACAATCAAAACTCGATTACGGCCGGTCCGCGCGGCCCGCTTCTGGTACAGGATTACCAGTTGATCGAGAAGCTGGCACACCAGAACCGCGAGCGGATTCCCGAGCGCCCTGTTCATGCAAAAGGGTGGGGCGCCCATGGCACCTTAACGGTCACCCACGATATCACGAAGTACACCAAAGCCAAGATTTTTTCCGAAGTCGGCAAAAAAACTGACATGTTTGCACGCTTTTCGACGGTGGCCGGCGAACTGGGAGCCGCCGATGCAGAGCGCGATGTGCGCGGATTTGCTTTGAAATTCTACACCGAAGAAGGCAATTGGGACATGGTGGGCAACAACACCCCCGTCTTTTTTATCCGCGATCCCTACAAGTTTCCGGACTTCATCCACACCCAGAAGCGGCATCCGAAAACCAACCTGCGCTCGGCTACTGCGGCCTGGGACTTCTGGTCGCTGTCGCCGGAATCCCTGCACCAGGTGACCATTCTGATGTCGGATCGCGGACTGCCCATCGGCGTACGCCACATCAACGGCTACGGCAGTCACACCTACAGCTTCATCAACGCCCGGAATGAACGGTTTTGGGATTAAATTCCATTTCAAGACCCGGCAGGGCCACAAGCACTGGACCAATGCCGAAGCTGCTGAAGTAGTCGGCCGGACCCGCGAGTCCACCCAGGAAGATCTCTACCGTGCGATCGAAAAAGGCGACTACCCGAAATGGCGCTTTTGCGTACAGGTGATGCCGGAAGAGGATGCCGGCAAGACGCCCTACAACCCCTTCGACCTGACCAAGGTCTGGCCCCATAACGACTATCCCCTGATCGACGTCGGCGAGATGGAGTTGAACCGCAATCCGGACAACTATTTCGCAGAAGTCGAGCTGGCCGCCTTCGCACCGTCGAACATCGTACCGGGCATCGGCTTTTCACCGGATAAGATGCTGCAGGCGAGGATCTTTTCCTACCCCGATGCGCACCGCTACCGTCTCGGCACGCATTACGAGGCGCTTCCCATTAATGCACCCAAATGCCCGGTGAATCACTACCACAAAGATGGTCAAATGCGGTTTTTTCCCAATACCCCCAGCCCGGATGCCTATTACGAGCCGAACTCGTTTAACGGTCCGGTCGAAAGCCCGGATTTTTCCGAGCCGCCGCTGAAAATAAGCGGTGATGCGGACCGCTACAACCACCGCGAGGGCAATGATGATTACGGCCAGCCGCGGGCGCTGTTCAATCTGTTCGACGACGACCGGAAGGCCCGGCTTTTCGCCAACATTGCCGAAGCGATGCAGGGCGTGCCGGATGAGATTGTCGAGCGCCAACTGGGGCATTTCGAAAAAGTGCATCCGGATTACGCTGCAGGTGTTCGGAAGGCACTGGCGGATCTGGCCTAGTACATTGAATCAGAAGTTCTTTGCACGATTTTGGCAACTTAACATTTCCATAAATCAGAGGAACCGCATATAAAAATCCGAATATCGAAATAGGAAATACGAAACAAATCCGAAATACGAATGCTCAAATGTCCAAACCGTCAAGGTAGTGCCTATGCTACCAAAGACCCATTTTCAGCAAGTTCTCAATAAATTATGTGAAAGGGGTATCCACTCCATGGGTCTAAACGATAAATCGTAGGTTGGGTTAAGCCGACGGTTTACAACCAATCTTGTTGGGTTCGCTAATTTTGTTGCTATTTCAAATTTTTGAGGTGCATTTAGATAGGCGAACCCAACATAAATTGTGCCTACATCCCGCTTAACCCAACCTACTATAGACTTGACTATTTACACTGTTTTTTTGTTCCGCGAATATGGTGACGCAATATTTCACCACAGATGACACCGAGAGCACAGAGAAAAACTTAGCACTTATGGGCCTTTGGCCGGGCTGTTTCGTGAAGGCCTGCCGGCTCTTTTGGGTCGTTCCTCAATTTTATTTTTCCGGCAGTACATACGAATAATATTGAGAAACAATTCACCGAATTTCTTGCATTTAACCGCACCGACACCATGAATATCCAGCAGACTGTCACTGGATTGGGGGAAAAAAACGGCCATCTCAATCAGGGCTTTATCTGAAAAAATGACATACGGAGGGACCCCTGTTTCATCTGCCAATTCCTTGCGCTTGCTTCGCAGAATTTCAAACAACCGATCATCGCAGGTCAGGTCATTTGCCTGGACCGGCTCGTCAACAAATGGGGCAACGTCCAGTTCCTGATCCAGATACCCTTGAACCGTTTTATCGCCTCTGAGAACGGTCCAGCCGTTGTCCGTCAATTTCAAACTGCCAAATTCCATGTCCTGTACCAGGAGCCCCTTGTGGAGAAATTGCCGGGACAGCTGTTGCCACTGCTTTTTAGAATAATCTTTTCCGATACCGTAAGTGGATAACGTTTGGTGTCCGAATTGAAACACTTTTTTTGCCTTGGAACCCCGCAGGACATCTATGAGGTGGGCACTGCCAAATCTTTCTCCGGTTCTTTTGACACAGGAAAGAAATTTTCGAGCTTCCACGGTTACATCTACCAGGTCCTTTTCTTCCGACAGACAGTTGTCGCACATGTTGCATGTGTCGACGGTATAGTTCTCGCCAAAATAATTGAGAAGCGGAATACGTCGGCAGTTCTCGGACTCTGCAAATCGCAACAGCGCGCTGAGATGAATATTTGCCACTCGTTTTTCAGGAGGGGCTTTCTGATCGATAAAGTATTTTATCTTTTGAACATCAGCATAGCTGAATAACAACAGGCAGTGAGATTTCAGTCCATCCCTTCCGGCCCGCCCGATTTCCTGGTAATAGCTTTCAATATTTTTGGGTAAATCGAAATGTACCACAAAGCGAACATTGGGTTTATCTATCCCCATGCCGAATGCAATGGTGGCGACGATAATCTGCACATCATCGCGTATAAATGCTTCCTGGTTCCGGTTGCGTTCAACGCTCGACAGCCCGGCATGGTAAGGTCGTGCGGAAAATCCGTTATCCGTCAGAACTGCATTGAGATCCTCCACCTGTTTGCGCGAGAAGCAATAAATGATCCCGGACTGATCGGAAAATTTTTGGATGAATTGAATCGTCTGCCCCAGAGGATTGTCTTTGGCAACGATCCGGAGAAAAAGGTTTTCACGGTTGAAGCTGGCAACAAATTCACTGCCGGCCTCCATGTTGAGGATGCTTTTTATGTCCTGGCGCACCCTTGACGTCGCCGTAGCCGTCAGTGCCACACAGGCGGCCTTTGGAAAATGGTTGCGGGCCTCAATCAACCGGCGGTATTCCGGTCGAAAATCATGACCCCACTGCGAAATACAGTGCGCTTCATCGATGGCCAGGCAGTCTACCTCAACCGTCGCCAGAAGATCCAGCATGCCGGATTTTAGCAGGGCTTCCGGAGCCAGATAGAGCAGTTTGGCTTTTCCCTGCTTTATCCACTTGACGTTGCGGCGATATTCAGCCGGCAACAGCGAGCTGTTTAAAACGGCCACTGCAACACCGGATTGGGCCAATTGTGTCACCTGATCTTTCATCAGGGAAATCAACGGAGAAATGACGATGGTCAACCCGTCAAAGATGAGGGCCGGAATCTGATAGCAAAGAGATTTTCCGCCCCCTGTGGGCATCACCACCAGCGCGTCTTTTTTTGCAAGAATATCTCCAATAATTTCAGCCTGAAGTGGTCTGAAATCATCGAATCCAAAGACTCTTTTAAGAATATGTCGGGCTTGCTCGATCATCATTTTCGCTTTCTAAACTGATAGGCGTTTACAGGTTCAGGCCTGCCCTGGCCTCCGGCTCGCAGCGGCGCGATCCTACGCCTCGGAGTGCACGACGGGATGTGGCTATTAAATTGCTTTCACAGAATAATATACAAAATCAAGGTGATCGTGCAACCGTTCTTTTAGCTGCAGCCAATATAGTAAGCTTTATTTATGTGCAAAATTGTTTTATCATATCCGAGTATTATATTGGGGCAAGTTTATTCGCTTCACTCATGGGGCTTACCAAGAAAATGGCCGCAGAAAACACCGTGATTCTCTCCGAGGCGTAGGCGCTACCCTACGAGCAGGAGGCCAGTAAAGATCCGGGTCCATAGGGCCCGGCTTTGATTTCACCCCAGAGGGGTGGAGTTTACCTTAGACTCCGAATGGAATGATGGAATGGTGGAATAATGGAATATTGGGAATCAAAAACGGATGATGGTCTGATTTTAAATTCTGATCCGTGCCATCTTTATAAAATCAGATCTCATTCCGCTAAACCCAGTGTTCCAGCATTCCAGTATTCCATCATTCCAGGGCATATGTTCACGGCACAGCCAATTTTCTCTGACCTGGCTCTCCGAGGCGTAGGATCGTACCCCTACGAGCCGGAGGCCCAGAGGACCAGGTTTTCAATGATAGAATAAATTATGGGGAGTAGAAAACAACATATCGACTTAATTTTACAGCGCCCCGGAAGATTCCTGTGGAGAGTGCTCGTTGGCTTTAGACGCAATCAGGGATTGCTGCTGGCCGGGGCGGTTGCCTACTATACCCTTTTGTCCATAATCCCCATGCTGGCACTCATACTGGTGGGGCTGTCGCATTTCATCGAACAGGAACAGCTGTATAACAGCATACTCAGCAATTTGAAGCTGATAATCCCCGCCTATGCGGAAAGTGTGGCCGGTCAGGTGTGGGGCTTTCTTGCACGCCGCCAGCTTGTGGGAATCGTCGGAATCCTTGTTATGCTGTTCTTCAGTTCCATGGCCTTCACCGTACTTGAAAACGCCATGGCCATCATATTCTCCCACCGGACCAGAAAACACCGCCGCCATTTTCTGATCTCTGCCATCATCCCGTACGCCTATATTTTTCTGCTGGGCCTTGGATTATTGATAATCACCCTAATTGCCGGAGCACTGGGTACGCTGTCGGACAAACATTTAATTCTTTTGGGCTGGGATTTGAGTCTGGCGGGAACTTCCAGATTTATGCTGTACTTGTCGGGTATGGCGGGGATGGTGATCATGCTGACTTCTTTGTACCTGGTTATGCCCCTGGGGCGCATTCCGATCCGTTATGCCCTTGCCGGGGGTGTAACTGCTGCTGTACTGTGGGAGATTATCCGCCATATTCTGGTATGGTATTACTCCAACATATCTCTGGTCAACGTGATTTATGGTTCCCTGGCAACCGCCGTGGTGGCCCTGCTGAGCATTGAAATAGCAGTGATTATCCTGCTGCTGGGCGCCCAGGTGATTGCGGAATTCGAACACAGCATCATTGAAACAACCGAGGAGGCGGAATGAATTCCCTTGACTGGTTCATCATCGTTGTCTACCTGTGCGCCATGATCGGCCTGAGTATATATCTGGGAAGGGGCCAGTCAAATGAAGAAGATTATTTTGTGGGGGGACGGAAATTGTCCTGGTGGTCCGTGGGGATTTCAACCATGGCCACCCAGACATCGGCCATCAGTTTTATTTCCATCCCTGCTTTTGTGGCGCTGAAAGAGGGCGGCGGGCTAACCTGGCTGCAATATGAATTGGCCGTACCGCTGGCGATCATTCTGGTTATGGCTTTTTTGATTCCCTTTTTCCGCAAGCTTAAACTGGTCAGCGTCTATGAGTATTTGGAATGGCGTTTCGATTCATCCGTGCGCTATCTGGTCAGCGGTGTCTTTCTTATCAGCCGGGGGCTGGCAACCGGTGTCGGGGTTTACGCCAGCGGAATTGTGCTGGCGGTTTGCCTGGGAATTCCGCTGTGGCTGACCATTTTAATCATCGGGGTGGTGACGGTGATTTATGACACCATTGGCGGTATTACCGCGGTGGTGTACTCCGATGTGATTCAGATGGTGGTTCTGATCAGCGGCATTGTTGTCTGCATCGTCTACGCTGCAGACATCGTCGGTGGCTTGGATAATGTCTGGACTTCTTTCCCCGAGGCCCGGCGCATTGCCATTGATCCATCAACGGGCCTGAAAGGTGCCGGAGCGTCCGTACCATTCTGGGCCTTCTTATTTGGCGGCATCTTTCTTTACACCTCCTACTATGGCACCGACCAGAGTCAGGTCCAACGCGAGCTGTCGGCCGCCACCACGGCCGACACCAAAAAATCACTGCTGCTCAATGGCTTTGCCCGTTTTCCTCTGACGGCCCTGTACGTCCTGCTCGGGATGGTAATGCTGGCGGTTTTCCAGAATTCTCCTGAGTTAATTGAACGGGTGCCTTATGACAAACCGGATTACCTGGTTCCGCAGTTTATCCTGCTTTATCTTCCCCAGGGACTGCGCGCCCTGATTTTCGCATCGCTGCTGTCGGCCGCCATGTCAAGTCTGGATTCTGCCTTAAATTCGCTTTCAGCATCCACCGTGCACGATTTTATCGCCCCTCGCTTGAAAAATAAGGACCGCCTGTTGCGGGTCAGTAAATTGACGACGGTGGGCTGGGGTATCTTAATTACCGGGTTTGCTTTTCTGGTTGGCAATATTTCCGGGACCATCATTGAATCCATCAATAAAATCGGATCGGCCTTTTTCGGGCCCATATTAGCAGCCTTTATCGTCGGAGTTTTATATAGAAAGGCCACTGCCAGGAGCATCACAGCCGGAATACTGGCCGGTGTCGGATTCAACCTGTTTTTATGGCTGGCCATGCCGGGTGTCTACTGGATGTGGTGGAACATGACCGGCTTTCTGGCCGCCGTCGGTGTCTCCTATATTGTCAGTTTATTGGGGCCTCCCACGCAATCGAAGGATATCGCTCAATATGTCCTGAGAGGATCGGATCTGCTCAAAGAAGAACGTCGATGGTGGCCTGTATATGTGGTTTTGGTCCTCTATTTTTTCCTGATGCTCACCCTTTTGTTATTGATCTAAGCTTCAAACATTTTGCAACCGTTCACCGCTTCAAGCATCACGTTTGATCTGAATGGTGAACTCTGAATCCAGATATCGTTGATTGGTTGATTAGTTGGTTAGTTAAGTGGTTGTAAATATGGATTTATCCCATATTTGCAAAATAATTGGACACTGACACTCAGGTGTCAGTAGTAAAGAAGTGAGAGCTGGCCTGAAACCTGACACCCGACACATGAAACCCATTCTCCGAAAAGGCTTCAATACGCCCGATAATGTCCAAAAAAAAAGATCTATTTTCATAGTAAATTATGAGGTCTGGAATCTGACAACGCTTATTTCTTTATCAATTGCCTAACCCGGACAAGCCGGGAAAATGAGCTAAAATTTGAAATGACTAAAATTGTGGTGTCGCTTCGCTCCGTCTGTTTATAAGCACGCACGCATTTTGGAACCCGGTAGGTATACGATCAGTTGAGTCAACAATAACTTAACATGCAAATTTTAAGTAGATACCCGGGTCCAGAGGACCAGGTTTTCGATGTTAGAATAAAATCGACAGAATGCCTCAATTTTAGGCAATTTAGACATTTTAAATTTTAGGCAATTTTCTGAGCAAGCTGCGTTACTGGTAAAAAATATTTTGTCACAAAATGCACAAAAATAATTTCTAAGCACCTAACCTGGATCCGCAGGCGGAGCACAAATTGTCACAGGCACCAAGACACAAAGCGAAATCTTTGGTCAATATTCATCTTTGCGTCTTAGTGTCTTGGTGGCGAAAATATTTTTTCATAAAATGCAAAGAAATAACACGCAAGACTCTAAAATATCAATGGAATCAGTGCAATGAGAATGCAACCGGGCCAATCGGCCAAAAATTTTACCATCGAAGACATAGCGGGAACAACCGTTTCACTTACTGATTACAGGGACAAACACTTGATGCTGTCCTTTTACCGCTATGCCTCCTGTCCCTTGTGTAATTTGCGCGTGCAACATCTGATTCAGCAATATCCCTCTTATAGTCAAAAAGGCTTGCAAATGATCGCCGTCTTCCAATCTCCCCCGGCAAGCATTCGCAAATACGTGGGAAAACAAGACATCCCCTTCCCTGTCATTGCCGATCCTGAAAGAATTTTATACCGGGAATACGGTGTCGAATCCTCCTGGGCCGGTTTTATCAAGGGTTCGTTTAGGTTATCAGCTTTAATCTCTGCAGCGGCAAGGGGATATTTGCCGGGAAAAATGGAGGGCAAAAAATCAATGATCCCGGCAGATTTTTTAATCGGTCCGGATTTAACGGTCCAGGTGGCCTATTACGGCAAAGATATTGGAGATCATCTACCGATTCAAAAAATTGATGAATGGTTGGAGAATTCATGACAATCAATTTTTCATTTTTTTAATCCCGGATCATCCTGCTTAGGCCCTCTTCGGGTTTTATATGACAACATGTTGTAAAAGGCTGAAGGTGTCAGGTGTCAGCCCCGCCGCCGGCCAAAAAAACGGCCGGTCAAATCGAAAAAGAAACTGAATTCGACGTTCGATGTTGGACGTTCGATGTTCGACGTTCAATCTGTTTGCTGTTTAATCCCGGCTTGCCCGGTTTAGGTGATTGGATTCAATATGTCGCGCTTGAAAAAAATACTCATTGCCGTTGCCCTGGTGATCGCAGTCCTGATCGTGGCGCTTTATGCGTTTCTGTCCCTCTACGATTTTAACAAATTCAAACCAATGATTGCCAGGGCCGTCAAGGATGCCACCGGACGCGAACTGTCCATCACCGGCAATATCGAATTTGAGCTCGGCATCCGGCCGATCCTTATAGTTGAAGACGTGAGCTTTCAGAACGCATCCTGGAGCTCAACACCGGATCTGGCTCAGGTTAAACGCCTGGAAGTTCAGATCGTCGTTTGGCCCCTGATTTTAGGAAAATTTGATTTTGCCCACCTGGTCCTAATCGAACCGAATCTAATTGTTGAATTTGACAGTTCCGGGACATCCAACTTTTCATTTGATACTTCCAGCGAGGAGAAAGACGAATCGGCGATACCGCCCCCGCCGCTGATATTCAGCGATGTTTTGATTGAAAAAGGTCTTTTTACTTATAAGGATGCACAATCGGACTTTAACTTTTCGGTTCGAATTGACCGCCTGGTGGCTGAAATACCCGGATTTGACAAACCCCTGCAGTTGGATTTTGAAGGTGCCTTTGATGAAAAGCCTTTTACGCTCAGGGGTACTGTAGGCCCGATTTGGGCCTGGATCGAGCCAGGGTATTCATTGCCGGCGAATTTTACTGTTAAGGCTGCCGATGCGTCCGTCAGGATCGCGGGCGAACTTCGCGATCCCACTAATTTCAAAGACCTGGCATTTGATATTACGGCCCAGGGGTCATCAGTTGCCGAAATCGCCAAGCTGGCAGGTCTGTCCGATGTACCGGAATTAGGCGCTTTTAAGCTGTCCGCCAGGGTCAGCGATCCTGAAGATCATCTGGCAGTTGAAAAGCTGAATATCCAGATTGGGACCGAAGAACTTGTCGCAATATCGCTGACCGGTGACGTTAAAGACCTATTCTCACTGCAGGGAATTAATCTGAATTTTACCGCACAGGGCCAAGATTCGGCCAATTTAACACAGCTCGGCCTCCCGGCGTTACCGGAGCGGGGCGCCTTCCAGGTCAGCGCCCAAATTTCGGATCCTGAGGCTAACGTATTTTCCGTGAGCGATCTAAGCGTCATCCTGGGTGAAAATGAGGTTAACGGACAGGTAGATTTAAACCTGGCCGAGAAAGTACCCTTTTTAACGGCCAGGCTGACATCGCAAAAATTCAGGTTCGGACAATTCAATCTGGATCTGAAAATGACCGGTCCGCTTGAAAAACCGGCAATCAAAAAAATCGACCTCAAGCTCGGCAATCCGGATCTGGCCGAGATTCGTTTAAAGGGTATCGTTGGGGACCTGCTGGAACTGCAGGGGGTCGATATCAAATTCCATGCCAGCGGCAAGGATCTGGCCAATTTAGAGCGAGTGACCGGTCAGCCGTTTCCGGTTCGGGGGGCCTTCAGTGCCGCCGGCAAGGTTCTCATCCCGGTTCGAAAAAATCTCAAAATCCCCGATCTGAAGCTTACCATCGGAAAAAACGATATCAGGGGATCCCTGAATCTGGATTTAAGAGGTGATCAACCGCAGCTGGAGGCAAAATTGTCATTGCCGAAATTGGACCTGCCAAGTATTCTCCCGCCGGAGCTTGCCAAAGAGGGGTGGGCCAAGGGCCTGGGCCTGGTCCGGCCCATCAAACTAGGGGTCACACTGGCCGGTACGACCCGGAAGATTGCCCTAAAAAAGGTGGATTTGCAGGCCGGAACCTTAAAATCGGCCGAGGTACGCCTGACCGGATCAGTTGAAGACCTCGTGGCCCAACGCGGCATCGATCTTAAATTCTCCCTGCGGGGCAAAGAATTGGCAAAACTCCATGAGATCACCGCACAGCCTTACCTAATCGCCCCGTTACCGGGTCAAGGCTCGTATGCCTTAACCGGTCGTGTCACAGATCCGACCGCCAACGTATTTAAGGTCGACAAATTCAAATTCGTGGTGGCAGATTTGGTACTGACTGGCCGGTTAGGCTTTGATCTCGCCGGCCAATCGCCGGTTTACGAGGTCGATATCTCTGCGCCAAAATTTAGCCTGAAACCGTTTCCGATTCCCAAGGAATCTGCCTACGCCAACCTCAATAAAATAGATGACCTGGGGCCGCTAAAAATACAATCGAAGGTAATCGTCGAGGACGGCCGCCTGTCCATGCCGCACCTGGACATGCGGGCGGGCAGTGAGAAGCTGGCTTTAGTCGAGGTCAAGGGTTCGATCAAAAATCTTACCGAGCAAAAAGGCATTGATCTTGATTTTAATATTCGGGGCAATGAAGTTGCCAACCTGGAAAAAATAACAGGCCAACCAATCCCCCTCAAAGGGGCCTATGGCCTGTCCGGCAAGCTGACCGATCCCGCTCAAAAAAAATACAAGCTCGCCGATCTGAAGCTCAAGCTGGGGAAAAACAACATCACCGGCGCACTCGATTTGAATCTAAGCGGCAAACAATTCCAGTTGGCAGCCGATCTCGCAGCCCCAAAGTTTACCCTGCAGCCGGTAACCCTCCCTGCCTTGGAAACACTCTCCCGCATTGAGGACCTCGGGCCGCTGAAGCTGGCATTCAAGCTGGCCGGCGCCGGCAAAAAACTAGCTCTCGACAATCTGAATTTTAATTTGGGTCGCAAAGATCTAATCGAGATATCGCTCAAAGGAACGATCAGCGATCTGTCGGCGGTAAAAGGAATGAAGCTGGAATTCAGCGCCAAGGGCAACGATATGTCGAACTTTAAAAAGATGGGGGGCCCCGACATACCTTATCAGGGAGCCTTCAATGCTTCCGGCCGGTTTATCGATCCTGCGCCTAAAGTCTACAAGATTCCCGCTTTCAATGCCGTCTGGGGAGATAACAAAAACAAGGGTTGGCTGGAATTGGATTTATCCGGCAAACGGCCGCAGTTAAAAGCCGAGCTGTCGTCGGACAAACTAGACCTGCGACCGCTTTTCGCCGAGGATAAACAGAAGCCCACGGTAAAAGTGCCATCCATCGAGCCCGCTGCCAAAAAATATCAAAAACCAAAAACGAAAGCCGAACCTTCAAAATCCCATATCCAAAAAGCGAAAGTTTTTCCATCTGCGCCGCTTCCGTTGGCGGGGCTTCAGGCGATGGACGCCGATCTAAAACTTCGGAGCAAACAGGTTCTGTTGCGGACTCTGGCACTCGATGATGTGATCGTGGATATCCTCCTCAAAGACGGCAACCTGGAGATAAAGCCATTTAAATTCACGATGGGGGGGGGTAAATCAGACGTCCAGTTTGCTCTGCGATCACAGGAGACACCCGCCCAACTGTCCATGGTACTTGATATCGATCAGCTGGCAATAGGCCCGATGCTTGATAAGCTGGGATATCAGCGCAGCATCGAGGGCAATATGGATACGGCTCTTAATCTGAATGGCGCCGGCAACTCGGTGGCTGCCTTGATGGCAGGTCTCAACGGCAACATTCGTATCACCATGAGCGACGGGCGCGCGGACAGCAAATACCTTGAACTGCTTGAGAAGTATCTTGGCAGCGGTATCCTGGGAATGCTCAATCCTTTTCAGAAAAAAAGAAAATACACCCCGATTAATTGCTTCGTCAATAATATTGAAATCAAAGACGGTCTGGCAGATATAAAGATATTGCTGGATACCGACCAAACGAGTATTTTCGGCGCCGGTGATGTTAACTTGAAAACCGAGCGCCTGGACCTGGGCATCAAGCCCACGCCTAAAAAAGGAGCCAAGCCCGCCGATATCAGCTTCAGCTTCAGAAAATTGTCCCAGCCGTTTCGACTGGGCGGCACCCTCGCCGACCCCTCCCTTGTCATAGATCCCGGCCGTTCGGCTTTTGTGATCGGCAAAATGGCCGGCGCCCTGGCATTAGGACCGGTCGGCATTGCCGCCTTTTTTGCGGATGTATCTGTGGGCAAGCAGGACCCCTGTGCCGTCGCGTTGGGGACAGCTGCAAAAAAATCAGAAGATTCATCTAAAGAAACCGCTGCTGAAGATGAGAAGGAAAAAGAGAAAAAATCCGGCGGATTTTTTAAAAGGCTTTTTGGGAAATAAAGGTTTAGTGACCGTTCAAAGGTTCAGGGTTCAACGTTCAGGGTTCAAGTATATGGGTTGGCAGTGTTCAGTTCAGCCGCTGGCGGCTGAAGCGGCCAGTTTAATCAGAAAAAACCACATTTTTGTAATAAATGAGTTTCATATGAACGCCGCCTCTGGCCGCGCGCGTCCAGAATGATCAAAAAAGAAACTTTTGGGACTCGGTTTGGAAATCGGCCGTTGTTGGGTTTCGCATTTCGCTATAACAACGGCAAAATGTAGGTTGGGTTGAGTGCAACGAAACCCAACAAAGCTTGGAGCAGGCTCAACCCAACCTACCAAATGCAAAGTGTCACAAGATAGATCCAACTCCAACTTTTAAAATGTAGTTTCACACGAGGTTTCAGAGTACATACTTCGTCGTCATTCTCGTCCCTATAAAATTCTGATTCATGTGGACGCGTACGAAAAGAATCAGATTAGATCGCATGCATACGCCTCCGCTAACGCGGGATGACGCGTCTATTTATAAATTTGTGGTGTGCCTCCTGCGCCTTTTCTTATTCTCCGCATCTTTAGCCGCGGCATAGTCCCGCCCTATCGGACGACGACGGGTCCAACTTCCGAATTCCTGACACCTTTATCTGTTCTGAACTTCGAACCCAGAACCCAGAACCTCTGAACCTTTGAACCCCTATGTCCTAAATTAATCCAGTGTTATATTAACCAGAATTTTTTTTCGTAACAATTTTCCATCCTTTAGAACGGCAATACTCATCCCGTTTTCCCCTTCAGGAAGGGGGGTGTTGGTAAAACCCGCCTCGGGCGTGGTGGCTTTCATTCTGACGCCCTCTTCCTTCCAGCCCATTAATTTTAGAGGAAAGATTTCACTTGAATCCGTTTCACCCGGAGCAATTGTAATATCCGGCTCCTCTTTGATTTCCCTCAATTCCTCAAAGGTTAAACCGATCCACCCGAAATGGCCGTATTTCTTCCCGTTTCGCAAATAAAATGTTTCCGACCAGTCAATGATAAGGTCCCCGTTGGTCTTGTTGGTAAACTGATAGCGGAATTTGTTATAGTAATTGTAACCTTCGGCCCGCAACGGTTCCAGTTTAACTTCATAATGCTGAGTGCTCACGGTTTGCATCGACGGACTGCTTTGGTAAATTTGTTCTTTAGCGCATCCGACCGACACCAGCAAAACAAACGATATGACCCACAGTCTCATTTTTTTCATTCTGCACCTCCCTAATCCGAATAAACCGAATAAATGGCCACCAAGGCACAAAGACACAAAGCAAAACTGTTTGTAAAAATTAATCTTTGTGCTTTTGTGTCTTGGTGGCGAAAATATTTTTACACAAAATGCAAAAATTTAACAATTAAGACTCTAACCCGGGTCCGCCTGAGGCGGAGAGTTGACTTTTGAATAATTGATGATAATTAACTGTACAAAAATTTAAATAATGGCTATTTTTACGTCTAAACCTAAAGCACGGCTATTGGTTAGTCAACAATTTCCTTCTGAAAAGGAGCATCTATATGGATCCCCTGTGGATACTGGTCGCATTTATCCTGGGTTTTGCAGTCAACCGGGTGGGTCTGCCGCCGCTGGTGGGGTATTTGATCGCCGGCTTTGTACTCCAGGCTCTCGGTGTTGAGGGCGGTGAGACACTTGAAAAGATTGCCGATCTGGGTGTCACGCTGCTGCTGTTTTCCATCGGATTGAAACTGCGGCTTCGCAGTCTGGCAAAACCCGAAATCTGGGCCGGTGCATCGATTCACATGGCAATAACCATCATTGTTTTCGGAGCCGGCATCTTTGCCCTCAGCCTCGCGGGATTATCGGCATTCGGTGCACTGGATTTAAAACTTTCAGTGATGATTGCCTTTGCGCTGAGTTTTTCCAGCACGGTATTTGCCGTTAAAGTGCTGGAAGAACGGGGGGAGATGCCTTCCCTGCATGGCCGCGTCTCCATCGGCATACTGATCATGCAGGATATCTTCGCCGTCCTTTTTTTGACCTTCTCCACCGGAAAAATCCCTTCACCCTGGGCCATTGCACTGGTAGGCGGCCTTTTGGTTGCCAGACCGCTTCTCTTTGCCATTTTAGATCGGGTCGGCCATCGGGAACTGCTCCTTCTTTTCAGCGTATTTTTGGCCCTGGGGCTGGGCGCCGGCGGTTTCGAATCCGTGGGATTAAAACCCGACCTGGGCGCGCTGATTGTGGGGATTCTGGCAGCAGGCCACCCGAAAGCAGGCGAAATGGCCAAAACGCTGTTAAGTTTTAAAGATTTGTTTCTCGTCGGCTTTTTTCTCAGCATCGGCTTGTCCGGCGCCCCCACACTTCAGGCTGTCGGCATTGCCGGACTGCTGACGGTGGGGGTGATCTTTAAGGTGGCCCTCTTCTTTCTGCTGCTCACCCGGTTCAAACTGCGGGCACGAACGTCCCTGCTGGCATCATTCAGTCTTGCCACTTACAGCGAATTCGGTCTTCTGATCGCCACCACCGGTTACAAGAACGGCTGGATAGGAAGTGAATGGCTCATCATCCTGGCCATCGCCCTGTCGATGACCCTCATATTGGCATCACCGTTGAATTCCTTTGCCCATTCAATTTATTCACGATTGTCCGGGCGATTGAAACTGTTTGAGACCAAAACGCGACTTGCCGAGGACCGGCCCCTCGATCCGGGAGATGCCGAGATTGCAATCTTCGGCATGGGACGTGTCGGCACCGGTGCTTATGACGACATGCGCCGGCGTCATGGTGAGGTGGTCATCGGGGTTGATTTCGATGAAGAAACCGTCAAAAAGCACCTTGAAGCCGGCCGCAAGGTCATCCTCGGTGACCCCACGGATCATGATTTTTGGGCCAAAACCGACCAACATGAGGGAAAGATACGGATGGTCCTGCTTACCCTGTCGGAACATACGGCGAATATGACCGCCGTGGCCCAGCTGACTGAAATGAAGTTTGCCGGATCGATTGCCGCCACGGCACAATTCGACGATGATGTTGAAGAATTAAAAGAAGCCGGTGTGCACGCCGTCTTTAATTTATATGCCGAGGCCGGATACGGCTTTGCCGAACATGTCTGCCAAGCCATCGATGTTAAGGCATAGGGCTTATGAATTCGGCCTCCGGCCTCTCCGAGCTGTAGGCTCGCTCTACGAGCCGGAAGCCATAGGGGCTAGGCCTACGCCCCGGCGGGAAGGCGGAATGCGGAATTCGGAATGGGGAATTGGGAATTGGGAATGGGGAATACGGAATTAAGCAAAGAGACACTGGGGGGAGGAAGGCATAAGCGCTAACTTGTTTTGTCAACATTCCCAGGTTACATTTACGCCGTACAGGATTGTTTTGAAAGATGAACATCGAACATCGAACGTCCAACATCGAATGTTTAATGGAAAAAGATGAAGAAACAGCCTTATGCGTTAGAGGAAAAGCTGCTGTGGTATTCGGTGAGAATCATATAGAATGACATTTTAGAGGAAACAGAAGAATTAATTGAGGGGTCAGGGTGTTTTTTTGTCGGTACTGAATTTTCTGGATTCCTGCCTTCGCAGGAATGACTGCCGATATCGCAATAAACCGGAAACCATCAAAACGATCTAAACGAACCTAACGATCTAAACCATCTCAACGATCCAAACGAGCCCGACAACCTGAACAAGGAGTGGATACCATGAAAAATAAACACCGCCCACCATATTTTAGCTATTTTTTATTGCTGATTTTTTCAGTCGGCATTCTGACACCGGCCGGCAGTTCCGCCGAAGACATCCAGCTCTCTACGGGTCAGACCGTTTACGTGTCCATTTATTCGCATATTTACAGCGGCCTTAAAGCCCGCCCTTTTGACCTGGCAGCCATTCTCAGCATTCGCAATACGGATATGAATCAAGCTGTCACCATTGTCTCGGCAAAATACTATGATACCGACGGCAAACTGCTCAAGGAGTATTTGAATGAACCTCTGCAGCTAAAGGCGCTGGCATCGACGCGCTACATTATAAAGGAGGGTGATAAAGCCGGCGGATCGGGAGCAAATTTCATCGTTAAATGGAAATCAGAAAAGAAGGTTAATCCACCCATCATTGAAGCCGTAATGATCGGGACCCATTCCGGCCAGGGGATTTCCTTTGTTTCGCGGGGGCAGGTTATAAAAGATGATCCCTGAGATGGTTTAGATGGTTAGGATCGTTGGGATATTTCAGAGGTTTCAGGTGTCGGGTGTCAGGTGTCAGCCCAGCCGCTGGCCAAAAAAGCGGCCGGTCTAATCGAAAAAGAAACTTTTTAAATGTTTCATATGAGAGTAATAAACTTAGCCGCCTGTGGCGGGACTTTTTCGACCGAATCAACAAGGTTTTTTTCTATTTTTATCCTGAACATCCTGTCTAAAAAATGGAAATTCCTATACTTTCAAGTTATTCAACTTAATCAACCCAATCAACCTAATTAACCAAATCATCTCATGAGTTCGTTTTTAAGCTGGCGGGCCATGAGTCGCTCATAAAGTCTTGGCGCAAAGCGGTTGATCCAGTATGTCAGCTTGCCCACCGGCGTCAAAACAAGTAAATGCTTTTTTTTTAGAACGCCTTTATATATGTCCTCTGCAACACTTTCAGCTGAGGCCGGCTTGCCAACCATGGACTGTGGGTGGGTGGCCACCCGGCCGTCTCCTCCCAGTGCCCTGGTTTGAAGGCTGGTTTCGACAAACCCGGGACAAACCAGCATGATGTGAGCGCCGGTAGTCCTGATTTCCGATCGCAGCGATGTGAAGAACCCGTGCAGAGCATGCTTGCTGGCACAGTAACCGGTTCGCCCCAAAAGCGGGGAAATTCCGGCCAAACTTTCTATGACGATGATAATCCCCTTACGTTCGATCAGGCTGTCCATAGCGGCTTTTGTGCAGTGTAACGAACCAAAAAAATTAACCTCCATGACGCGGCGGTAGACACTGATCCGCGTATCGACAAAGGCGCTTCGCTGGGTAATACCGGCATTGTTCACCAGGACGTCGATACCGCCGTACAGGCCGATGATTTCTTTCATCGCCAATGTGCATTCGTCTTCGCTGACAACATCACACCGGATACCCACGGCATCAACTCCGCTGGCCCTGAATTTGTCCGCCGCGGCTTGTACGCCTTCTTCATCCATATCCAAAAGCCCGATTCTGGCTCCTTCCCGGGCAAATCTTCGGCAAATAGCGGCGCCGATTCCACTGGCTGCACCGGTGACGACGACCACTTTATTTTTAAAACTGTCGAAACCCATTGGAAATACCCTTAAAATACGGATAGAATACCATAAATACTCAATAGTCCGGATATCGTTGATTGGTTGATTAGTTGATAGGTTAAGTGGTTATAAATATGGATTTATGCCATATTTGCAAAATAATTGGACACTTCATGTTACAAAAGAAAGTTTTAAACAATCGTAACATTTTGAAATTATAACTATAATTTGCCTAATCAACCATTCAACCAGTAAACTATTCAACGGGGTCTGTAGTCAATTCCGGCTGATCCGGCAGGGGGCGTCGTGAAAAAATAAACGCCGTGATGAGTCCGGCAATGATGTGCCAGATTCCCCACCAGGCGACAATGATGGCCATACCGCCAAGGCCTTCAAAAAAATTAAACACCAATACCAGACCCAGACCCGAATTCTGGATACCGACTTCAATTGACACTGCACGACTATCCCGCTCGCTTAAACGGAAAAGGCGGCCGGTCCAATACCCCAGATTTAAGGCCAGGGCATTGTGGATAAGCACCCCCATGAAAACCAGCCCGATATAGTTGATAAAATTTTGCCAGTTGACGGCCAGCGCTGCGGTGACGATACCGATAAAAAATATCAGTGAAAATATTTTAAAAGGCCGCCGAATCTTGTCAACCAGGGCAGGAAACGACCTTGATATCAGCATGCCGATGCCAAGTGGTATTCCCAGAATAATGAAAACCGTCATAAAGACGTCCACCGGACTGAGATGAACCGCCTGCAGTATGCGGGCTGTACCCGGATTAAGACTGCCCCACAGGGTTAGGTTGAAAGGGGTCATTAGGATGGCCGCCAGGGTGGAAACAGCTGTCATACTCACCGATACGGCACAGTTACCGCGTGCCAGATAGGTAATGATGTTGGAAAGATTGCCGCCGGGGCAGGCTGCCACTAGAATCATGCCCAGGGCGATTGACGGTGGCGGCCGCAAAATCAGGGTCAACAAAAAAGTAAAGGCCGGTAAGAAAATAAACTGCGCGCCCAATCCTATACCCGGTGCTTTGGGAGCTATGAGTATTCGCTTGAAGTCATCCAGCTTCAATTCAAGGGCCACACCCAGCATCATCAGGCCGATGGCTGCATTGATCGCGAAAAGCCCCTGTGGGTTGAAATTAAGCCGCACCTGGTCGAGCGCCGCAATATCCATAGCAATCCCTCTTTTTACTCTCTGCCCTATACCCCCTGCGCTTTGTGCTTCATCATCCAGCCTACATTTCCAGCTTCCCGGTTCGTGCCGCCGTCCACAGCCAGTTGCCGGGAGGATCCACGTTGGCCACCGCATCGACCACCGCATGGATTACCGCGGGCTTCCCTGAAGACTGCGAACGCTGCAGCGCAGATTTGATCTCCGAACCTTTGCTGACATACTCACCGTGGCAGCCCATGGCAATGGCCACCTGATCGTATCTGACCGGTGCATGCTCATGGCCGAACCAGTCGGCTTGTCGGCCAAACATACGCTGCTGGGCTGTTTTTTCCATTCCAAAGGCTCCGTCGACGGCCACAATAATAATAACCGGCAGATCATTGCGCACAGCGGTTTCCAATTCCTGGATATTAAAGCCAAAGGCACTGTCACCGGTTACACAGTACACCGGTTTATCCGGATGGGCGAGTTTGGCGCCGATGGCATAGGGCAGGCCAGTACCGAGATGGCCGTAATTCATTGAATAAATTACCGTTCTCTGTATTTTGGGGACATGATAATGCAAATTCCACAAAATTGTGTTGCCGCCGTCCATGACAAAAATTGCATCCTGGGGAAAGACTTCGTTGCAGACTTTCAATATCTGACCCGTCAGCATGGGAGAGCGCTCCATGTCCTCCACCGACGCGTCGAGTTCCTTTTGCCAATCATCCTGCACACTGCGGAATTCGGCAATTTTAGGGTGGGGTTCGCGCTTTTTGGTGAGTTCTTTTACGGCATTCAGTAACTGTTCCAGAATGACCGCAGCATCACCCACCAGCGGTACATCAACCGGCCGGTTCAAGCCGATGTTCGTAGGTTCGGTGTCAATCTGAATCAGTTGCTGGGTTTGCGGCTCTCCCCACATCGGGGGCCTTCCCCACATATTCAGCTCCCCCAGCCGGGTACCGACGGCCAGAACCACATCGGCCTGGCTGTTGGCCATGATTCTGGATAAACAGGTAGGGTGAAAACACAGTGGATGCTCATCGGAAACGATCCCCCGTGCTCTCACAGTATTGGTAACAGCACCTCCGAGGTATTCGGCCAGCGTCCGTACCTCGTCTCCTGCTCCGGCACGCTCGGCCCCGTTACCACAATGGATATTAACCAGATCCGCCTGGGTCAGCAACTCTGCAGCTCGCTGGATGGAACCCGGATCATAATTGGCAGGATCTACGACACGATATTTTTCGGGATTCCAGATCTGAACGCTTTCCTCGTCACGGCGTTCGCCCAGGATATTTTCAGGAATCAAAATATGGACGGGTCCCGGACGACCTGAGACCGCCACACGGAAGGCGTGGCGCACCATGTCGGGGATACGAGTCCAATGGTCTACCTTGCCATTCCATTTTACCGCCGGTTTAAAAATATCGAGATGACGGCTGACCTGCATACCCCCCTGGTGAACATAGGAATCGGAAATTTCACTGCGACGGGTAGTGGTGATGGCTACCACCGGACTGCCTTCAGCTTCGGCACACATCAATCCGGCGAGAAGATTGGCGGCTCCCGGACCGGCACAGGCCATGACCACCGCAGGATCTCCCGTCACCCGCGTGTATGCATCGCAGGCATGGGCGGCGGCCGCCTCGTGGCGAGGCACGATAAGCCGGATGCCCAGATCTTTACCGAGACGCTCAAGCGCTTCAATGACCATCATATAAGTTCCATCCGTAATTGCATGAATAAACTGCACGCCTTCGGCATGAAGGCATCTGACCAGAAGTTCACCTCCGGTTATTTCAGCCATACTTTCCTCCATTTTTAAGTTTCGTTACTAATAATTTTCATGAAGTATCAGAGATCAGAAGACAGACGACAGAGGTCAGATGAGTCGCCTTAGCTCTTTGAGCAACAGCGCGGCAGTTACCTCCTTCGTCGTCGTACTCGTCCCTCGTCCCCTATAAAATTCTGATTCACGAGCACGAGAACGAAAAGAATCAGATTGGATCGCTTTCATACGCCATGCGCCCTCAACCTTATGCCATGTAGCGCGTATGAAACTACACATAGTTGGAACAGCGAACCGCAAAATCATGAAGGATGGAATCGCTGCGCTCTGTCTTTTGAATTAATAAAAATCGATAGAATTCCTTCCTTCGACACTCGACCTTCGTCATTCGACATTCAAAAACCCTGAAACCTACTTAAGTTAGAGTTCCATCAACTGCCCCCCCGTAACATTAATGGCCTGCCCGGTCATATAAGAAGATTGGCCTGAGGCCAGAAACGCAACCAGGTTGGCCACTTCTTCCGAAGTGCCCAGGCGACCCAGGGGGATAGTTTGAACCATTTCCGCTTGACGATCTTCTGCAGTTGAATCTAAGATTTGTGCTTCCAGCTCGAATCGCCATTGGGTAAAATCGGTTGTAATCACACCCGGACAGACGGCATTGACCCGGATACCACTTCCGGCAAGTTCCCTGGCCATGACTTTTGTCAGCATAACGACCCCCGCTTTGGCAACAGCATATGCTCCGTTAAACAGCGGAGGAACCTTTGCAGCCCTGGAAGCGATGTTGATGATTGCGCCGCCCGTATCCATCATCAAAGGAACAACGGCTTTTGAAACCCGAAACACCCCGTGAAGATTAACATCCATGGTTTTCATCCAGGCATCTTCATCATAAGTGTGGACGGCATTGGGAACCCCCAGCACAGTACCCGCATTGTTGCAGAGAATATGTATGTGTTCAAACTTTGAATTAACCGCATCCACCATCTGTTTGACTGATGTGCTGCGGGTCACATCCACATCAACAAATAAAGCCTCTATTTCAAATTGTGCGGCCAAATCCTCCACAAGGCCTATCATTTCATCCCGCATACCGGTAATAAGCGGATTGTTCCCATCCTTTGTTTTTACTAAATCTGCAATGACTATGTTCGCCCCGCTTTCAGCCATTTTTCCGGCAATCGCATAACCGATACCTTTTTTATTACCGGCGCCGGTTACCAGGGCGGTTTTTCCTTTCAGATCTTGATACATATGGGTCCCCTAACCCGGACAAGCCGGAACAAATGCCACAAAGGCATCAGACACAAAGCGAAACTTTTGGTTGATATTCCTCTTTGCGTCTTTGTGTCTTAGTGGCGGAGAAAATTATTTATTTCCGAGACCCTTATAGACGCCACGAATGGTAGGCGTTCACAGGTTCAAAGGTTCAGGGGTTCAAGGTTGCATTCTCGTCCCTGGACTGCATTTGGAATACGTATTTACGAGAAAAGCGTCAGCGTCGTAAGGTCTAATCCAAAATTTGGAGCCAAATTGGCAATTATTTAGGAAAATGAGCATTTTTAACCAGGATTTCGGGTCTTTAATCTCCTCTTTGTTCTTAACCCTGAACGTTGAACCCTGAACCCGTGAACGGTTACAACGAATGTTTATTCCGGGACGGGAATGCTTGTCAATACTAATTTTACCACTTTTCTAACTTGACTGTTGAGTCATATTTCTATACCTTATATTTAAACTGAATATTGCTTTATTTTCACGTATCAATTGGACTGAAAGCAGGCGGCAATCCGTAGTCTGTGACCTTACATTACGCTTGACCTTCGGAGATTTGTTATGAAGTTCTCGACAAAGAGCAGGTATGGCACGCGCATGATTCTGGATCTGGCCCAGCACTATGGGCAGGGTGCCATTCAACTGGGAGAAATAGCCAAACGCCAGAAGATTTCATTAAAATATCTGGAGCAGATCATCAGGCCCTTGAAAAAAGCCGATTATGTCAAAAGCTTTCGGGGAGCAAAAGGCGGACATATGCTCAATAAACCGCCCGATGAAATTACGGTAGGTGAAATCGTAGCGGTGCTTGAAGGCGGCGACACATTGATTCAATGTGACCAGGACCCCGCAACCTGCGAGCGCAAGGATTTATGCTTGACGCGTTATCTATGGATAGAAGCCGCCAAGGCCATGTATACAAGGCTGGACGAAATTTCATTTGCCGATCTTATGTCGCTGCAAGAAGAGGTGTGTAAAGAAAAAATTCTCGACTATCCGGCTCCCGAAAAACAATCCAGTCCTGCCGTTTCATAGACAAAAGGATTGTCTGTGCGGCCAGGGCACATCCGGGTGGGGGACTCATATTGATCGGAACTAGTGTGATGAAAATTCATCTGTAACTTATACACATAGACGTGACTATTTACACTGTTTTTGTTCCGCGAATATGGTTTCAGGTGTCAGTGTTCAGGTGTCAGGAAAGGTAGACGCAATGGCATATCCTGAACACTGACACCTGAAACCTTACACTCAAAAGAGGAATAAAAATAGGATAAAAGTTAAGGGCCTCAATATGAGTATTTTTACAACCCCAGATCGGAACCAAAAAACCGGCTAAGATTTCTTTCCGTTTTCAAGAATATACTTCAATTTTAGCATGTCCTTTTTGATCTGCTGATTGATTTTGCGCTTTAAAATCATTTTCAACAGCTTGAAATACCGCATATCCAAGTTCCCTGAAACGGTAAATCTCGTCCCATCTTCCACCGCTTCAAAAAACATGCTGCATTCACCGGAAAAAATGCCGGTCGTAATTCGTATACAGCATGCTTTGCCGGGCGCATAATCAGTGATAACACCTTCTGATTCTATGTGCTTCCCCATAAACCGATTCACGCAGCGATAAGTAGCTCCGAGTCCAAAATGATTTTCGGATGTCATTTCCAATTCCAGTATATCCGTCTGCCATCTGGCATTGTTTCGAAGATTAGTTACAAATTCAAATACCCGTTCAACCGGTTGACTGATGACCACACTGTTTTCAAATTTCATAATTAATTCTTGCTGGAATTTTACTGGCGCTTCTGATATAGTTTTGGTTAATACATGAAAAATTGTTCACAAATTGGAGTTTAACAATGATTTGGGGAAAAAAAAACCCTCTTAAAAATTTAGGCTGGCTGTTAATCTGCCTTTTTCTGATCTATCCGATGTCAACTGCAAGTGCGCTGGAATTCCCAAGTCTTAAATCCCTGGGGTTGCCCAGTTTTAAATATGGTAAGCTTAAGCGGGACCGGGATGTAAACCGCACATTTGAAACTTATAAAATTCTTCCGGATCACAAATATTACACCAGCGGCCAGGCCGGTATCCCATACGCTATCATCGGAATTCACAATATTTATAAACTGCGACGGGGGATGTGGCAGAAAATCGATCTCACTAAACCTCTGCTGAGAGGCTGGGTCTCCCAGATGAATAATATTTACGGCTATCCCCCCTATGGTTCCGTCATCCTGGATAATAACGGCAAACGGATCGGCGTCTGGTATTCGAGCAAACAGTGGACGACTGTCATAATTGAAGAAAACAATGAAATTGCTGTCGTGGCCCCCGAGATACCGGGTTTTCGAGGAGGCAACTGAAGTCAACGCCACCATATAGTATGATGATTCCTAACTAACATAGAATATGATTCTTGCTTCTTGAGAGAGGTATTGGGTTTCAAGGTTTCGGGTTTCAGTGTTCAGGGAAAACATTTCCGGGGCCTCGTATGAAACATTTATTTAGACAGGATTTACCCGGCTTCGCTTAGTAAGCTATGCTATGCCGGGGCGTGCAGGATTATCAGGATTTATGTTGAACTCGTATTTCTCTATCCTGTCAGTCCTGCCTGCCAGGGCGAAGCTTTTTAGCAAAACCTGGTTGATCCTGTCAAAAAAATAAAAGACCTGTTTTTCTAACATTTTACGAGATCTGGCATGATTAAGAGCCGATCCGATATCGAGGCACGTTACCGCTCACTGCTGCAAAAGGCGACGCGACGCGGTCATGCCGATCTGGTTTTGACCACCAGCGCCTTACTTGAGAGTTTAAGCTCCAGGGGAAAAAACTGGTACAGAACACGAACAGCTATCATTACCTTTGAAGAGTGCTGGCCGCTGGGCAGTGAACTCATTTTTAACAGGAAATTTCACAGCAAGGTAGCTGCTTTAATCAAAGTGACCCGGTCTACCAAATCCCGGGATGCCGCCGGACTTGGTTATCTGGCAAGGGCCTTGATTGAAGGTGATACAGCGGTTCTAAACGGCACATCCGACGACAAACATGTTAAGATTATAGCCGACGCCATTAAGCGCCCGGATGATTTCTGGCAATGGATTGCCGCTCGGAAAAAGTCGGACGAACAAGCTGCCCTGGTGGAAAATGCAATGCGTTTTAAGCATGAAGGATTGCCCCGGGACAAAGCCGTTATCCAGGCGGCCGCCTATCTTGCAGTCATCGAAAAAATACCATCCCGATATCAACAGTCACCGCCGGATCAGGCTTTCCCATACTGGGTCGCATTTGACAAACATACTCCGGAAGGAAAGCTTGTTTTACGGGATGTGGCCAGAGATCTGCACATTGCTCCGCCTCAGTTGGAATGGACCTGCTTTTATTTTGAAGGGGCTAAAACAAACGGTGAAATTCCCTCCAAATGGTGGGACCGTAACTGTCGGCGTCATTTCAAAAAAGTGGGACTTCCTATCGAAGAAGCCCATCTTCTCTGGGAGCCTGCAAAACCACAGATGATCGAGGCCTTGGACGGCTACAGTCGCAGTCTTCACAAAGAACTGTACCGCTGGAAACTTTCCAATCTCAAACAGGTTGAAGCCCTGAAACGCCAGGTAGAACTGTTTATTGAGCATTTTGCGGAGGTCCATCGGGATCAAATGGAATTATTCGATCAGGATCACCTTGACAATTCCTGATCAGAATGTCAAATTTGGTCTATGAGTGACCATGGAATTCATATCAAGGAATTGCCGCAGCTAAAAAATCCTTTGCTCATCGCCGGTTTTGATGGATGGGGAAATGCCCTCAACATCTCAAACGGTATGGCCGGCTATCTCATCCGCCGGATGAAAGCACAGCATTTTGCAGATCTCGACCCCGACACCTTTTATCGCTATGATGACCAGCGCCCCCGGGTCAGTATCGTGGGCGGTATTCTAAAAAGCTTTAAACCGCCGGGCGGCTCTTTCTACGCGGCCGAAACCGATGCCGGTCAAAGCGATCTTGTCATTTTGAAAGCCGACGAACCGAATCTGCGATGGTTTCAATGGGCTGATCAATTGTTTTCTATATGCAAAAAACTGGGTATCAATACCATTATTACTCTGGGAAGCATGTATGACAATGTGCTGCATACCGATAGAATTGTCTCGGGGGTCGCATCAACCGAAGATATGGTCTCCCGGTTGATGGCGTTGGACATCAATCCAATTGCCTACCAGGGTCCCAGTGCCATCCATACCATCATCCAGTCAGAAGGTTCCAAAAGGGGATTTGAATGCATCAGTTTGTGGTCTCATTGTCCCTACTACTTGCAGGGAACGACCCATTTCGGCCTTTTATCCCATTTAGGAGGGTTTCTTGCCGAACTGGGTAATTTTCAGCTGGATACCCTGGACCTGGAAGCTGACTGGAAAAAGCTTAAAGAACAAATCAACCGGCTTATTGACGGCAACAGTGAGCTTCAGTCTTTGATCAGCAGTCTGCGAAAGGAAAAAGTGAAAGGTTCAACCACGAGCCTCAAAGGAACCATTAAGAGCGATGAAAAGGTCATCAACCTGCAGGATTTTTTAGATCCAAAATAAGTTGTAGAAATTCCGATACATTAATTGCGTCGTGAACGAGAAACGGAGTGGACTCTGCCGGAACGACCCAGACCCATATGGCTGCTGCTGTGAGATCGGATGGAAAGCTGGCCGCGATGGTACCTGTCATGTGAACGAAGGCCATAATCCCGACGATGGGCCTGTTTGTAAGGGTGCTTTTGGTCATCGTATCTGCTGCGGCGATACGTATTGTCATAGCCATAATGGCGTTTTTTGTAGCGGTGACGCTTGAAATGGCCCTATATGGGGGGGCTTGATAAAATAAATGCTGCCGGTTTCATTGCGGTAGTAGTACCGGTTTTTGTAGCGGTACGGATAATAGCCGCGGTAATAATCAGAATACCCGTAATTTCCATAGTCATAGCGGTCATCGCGGGCTTCATTCAGGATTTTTTCAGCTTCACGCAGCGTCTCCTCTGCCCGGCGGCCGGCTTCCTTCAATCTTTGCTCGGTTTCCGCTTCTCGCCGTTCAAGCTCCGCTTTTCTTTCAGCGAGCTCCAGTCGTCTAAGCTCCAGTTGCTCCTCTCTGTCAGCCTCCCGGCGAGCACGATCAGCCGCCTCATCATAGGGCAGCTCTTCGGTTTTCATCATGAGTCCGGCTTCAGGAGGCGGCGCAAAGTTGGCATAATGCTTGACACCGTCTTCATCGGTCCACTCATAAATATCAGCGTACAGGGACGCAGCAACAAAGCAACCCACTGTAATACATAAAAATGTTTTTAAGACTGTCATAGGAAACCTCCCTTCGGCTTTTCCAGATCGGAACGGATGCAAAAAAGATGGGCTAGGTTTTCAACACAAATTAATGATTAACGTTCCTCGCATTTAAAATAAACACGAATGGACCCGTGTACAGACCTACCAAAGCCCGACCGCCTTAGATATCCTTTCCCAGGCCTCTTCTGCGGTTTCAACATATTCAAATAACTCAAGGTCCTTGGTTGCAATGGTCCCCTCTTCAATCAGGGCATCAAAATTGATAATCCGCTCCCAAAAAGCCTGGCCAAACAACAGCACCGGGATCGGCTGCACTTTTTGAGTCTGAATGAGCGTCAGGGTTTCAAAAAGCTCGTCAAGGGTGCCGAAACCCCCTGGAAATGCCACCAGACTCTTGGCACGCATCAATAAATGCATTTTGCGGACGGCAAAATAATGGAATTGGAAATTTAAATCCGGCGTTATATAGGGGTTTGGTGCCTGCTCATGGGGAAGAACGATATTCATGCCGATGCTCGGCATCCCGGCCTCATGGGCCCCGCGGTTGGCGGCTTCCATGATGCCCGGACCGCCGCCGGTCACCACCACCAGTTGATCTTTGCCGGTGTTGCTGGAAATCAAATGACCCAATTTGCGCGCCTCGTCATAATATCGACTGTTCTCAAGGGTCCGGCGAGCAGACGCCACCTTGCCGGCTGCCAGCGGGTCATCCTTGCTCTTGTCGTATTCAGCCTGGGCTGATACCAATCGGGTCTCAGCGGTTTCAGGATCCGTAATCCGGGCACTGCCGTATATCACAACGGTCGACTCGATGTGTTGCTCCTGCAAAATCAGCTCGGGTTTAAGAAGCTCCAAGTGAAGCCGCACAGGTCGCAATTCGTCTCGCAGGAGAAAATCCGGATCCTGAAATGCCAACTTATAAGAAGCAGATCTGCATTGGGGTGAGTCGATGTGCAGTCGGGCCGAAATTGCGGCTTCACGAGCCGTTGGGAAAGGACTTTTTTGTCGTTTATCCGCAGACATTTTAATTCTCCATTAAATCGTTTTAGAAGTTGATTTAGTAATATTAAAAAATGGTTGATTTCAATACCCAATCGAAATTGTTTAGCTCCCTGAGTGCCCCTATTCATAATTACGGTAACATATTAGCCGTAATATTTTTTCCTACAAGGGCACTAAGTGTTGAATGGATTCGATTTTTAATTTCTTTTTTTTACTAGAATCCATTCCTCAAGTTTTACGTGCCGGTATTTATGAATCTATGGACTTAGTCAAACAATCGACATATAAGGAGCTAAATAGCAGGGACAACCGGCGGAGGCAAGAATTAGATTTCTGGGCAGAAACGTCTTTTCCGATGTTGATCGTATCGTCTACAGATATTTCTGAATATTCTGTGGTAAAATGATAAACTTTTGCGGGGGATAAAGAGGTCGACACGAAGACGGAGCAATAAATTTCGAACGACTCGTATAGAACTACACCAAATATGATCGTAAAAGTGAAAAGGGTTAACCCATGATATCCAGCATGGTTCCCAACATTTCATCCTGGGTTTGCAGCACTTTCAGATTGGCTTCATAGGTGCGCTGGGTGACCATCATATCCGGAATCTCTTCTCCCAGATTTACATTGGAGCTTTCTTTTTCAACCAGCTGATCTCCCTCAAGCTCTTGATAACGATGGCCGGGCGTATTGACGCGTTTGATGTCCACCTGCACGTCCCCCCGGTTACCTTCTTTCAGGGTTACTCTACTTTTTTTAAATTCATCGGTGTTTACGTTGGCAATATTGTCGGCTGTGACCCCCAACCTGGTTTTATATACCTGCAGCGCCAAAATTGTGCCATTAACTGAAGTAATCATCGCGGTTATCCTTTAAAAAAACGAAATCCCGTCAAATAGCGAGGTATCGCAAGACGGGATTCGGTATAATTCACAAATTTTAGTTTTATTTAAAGCCTCGTTCCAATCGACAATTTTTAACAATCTGAATTGTCAACACCCTGCAGAGGCATGCTTTAAAAAAAACTTCCCACAATGCCGTTGTTCTCGCACGGTGCTATTCCTCATTACATTAGTTTTGAGAGCCCGCCAGAGAAGATGCACGCACACTTGAGAAGTTTTAATATCTAGCCGTTCGGCTAAGTTCGAGCATTTCTAATTCAAATTTTATGCCAATTTTTTATTTTTTAATAAATTTATTAAATTTCAAACAGTTAGAAAGTGTTCTATTTTTCCAACATCCTTAAAATTGACAATTATCGTCAATTTTTTTACCCTAAATTGTCAGTTTATCGATGAGTCGAGCTTTGATGTGATCACACCAAGCCCTTTGGAAGGGAAGCAGAATGCAATCCGGATGGGGTTGGGACGCTTGCTGGATTTATCTGAAAACAAACGGCGGGGCTTCCTCGTCCGTGGTAGCTGATTTCTTGCGGCGGGGTTTGACTCTCATGTCTTTCTGTTTTTTGAAACAGCGGGGAATACTGAATAAACCGGAAAGAAAAAACATAATCACTTTGAAAAATGCCCTTACTATCTGTAAAACCACATAAAAAAGCCCTATTCCAAACGCCACTTCCACGAAAGTGGGTTGATTGGTAACCCAAATACTGAATATGTTCCAATTATTTACCAGCCGGTTTATTACCGCTTCCATCGCTTCCATCGTTCAACGATCCTTTATCCTTTTTGTACCGCTGATAACAGATTTTGTCAAGAATACGAATAGCTTAAATTGTTGACCATTTTTAGTCAATAATTTGACATTTTTCGGTCATTTAGGGTCTTCAAGACTTCAAACTCGTGACTCATCTAACTGAACCCGGACAAGCCGGGATTGAAGATTCGCCTTTGGCATGAATGTTGAATAAGCAACTTGTCGTTCCAAACACACGGAATCCGGCTGGGGTGGTGAAAAGTTACTCTCAAATAGACTCATGTGGACATAAATTATGATTTCGTTTTGAATTTGTACAGGAGGTGATTCAAACAATGGTTTGCGTTGATGAGTATGGAAAAAATATCGGAACATTGCGAAATCTATTCCGTGATTTGCAACAAGCTGTTGTTTTTGCAAAGCAAATTATTGAGTTTGCGGATGAGGAATACACCTGTGTTGGAACGTATAAATGGTTTTGTGAGAAAAAAAACGAGTATGTAGAAATAAAGAATTTATAAAACCCCTCAGGCCCGGGTCCGTGTGGGCCGCCCCGAATCTTTTTTGATTCAAAAACGACCCTCCCACCTTAATCGCAATTCGAGGATCAGATTTCAGGTTTCAGATGAAATCTGAACCTGGTATCATTTTCGATTTAATCTTGACATTTTTTCCTGTTGAGTTAAGAAGCCATCAGTATTTTAGAGTCTGTTATAACAAACTGAGTAACCAATTGGATAATTCAAATCTGAATAAAGACAAATTTATCTGGCGAGGCACTGTTGCAGGCATTATATTTCTGCTGATTTTCAGCAGTACGGTTTTTTCGCCTGCGGGCAACGATAAAAACGTGCCCGGTATTTCCGTTGATAGAGTCAAACAGCTGCTCAACAATTCCGATGTGATCATCATAGACGTACGCAAATATCGAAACTGGTGGCGGAGCAGTAAAAAAATTCTGTCGGCTGTAAGAGAGAATCCATTCAAGGTTGATCAGTGGGCACAAAAATACCCAAAAGACAAATCACTGATATTTTATTGAACTTGAAAATATGGCAAAACCAGTGCCCGTGTGGCGCGATATTTTTTACGAAAAGGATACGATAAGGTATTTGTCATTCAAGGCGGCTGGAGCGCATGGCAGCAGGCCGGTTATCCGGTTGAAAAAAAGTAGAATGCAGCCATTTCGAAATATCGGTCATTCCCTAACCCGGACAAGCCGGAATTGAAGATTGTAGATTGAATATTGAAGATTTGTGGTATCGCTTCAGGCTTCGCCTTCGGCTACGACCCGACTGGTCGCTCTGTCTTTTCTATTTAAATCGATCGTTCGACCCAGTCGTTAGACTCTGAGGTTCTCGAAGGGAGGATCTTGACGGGTAGAATTGGTTATAAGCGTTCACGGGTTCAAAGGTTCAGGGGTTCAAGGGTTGCATGCTCGTCCCTGGACTGCATTTGGGATGCGTATTTACAAGAAAATCGTCAGCTTCGTCAGGCTAAAACAAAATTTAGAACCAAATTGGCAATTATTTGAGGACATGAGCATTTTTAGCGAGGACTTCGGGTCTTTAATGCCTTCTTTGTCCTTAACCCCCTGGGCCAGACCTGAATTTTTGTTGCAAATTATTCAGATTCATATTTGGGAACCTGACACAGGCCGTAATATGATCCTATAAGTCGCACTCTCCGAGGCGTAGGCTATGAGGTCTAGACTACGAGCCGGAGGCCAGGGCAGGCTGAACGTTGAACCCTGCTTGTGGGGTCGAAGCCCGAACCGAAGGGCGGAGCCCCAAACCTGTGAACGGTTACGCTATGGCATAAATCATGTGCAAACTTGATGTGATTTCAATAAATAGGTACTAAGCTTTTTCCGAGACTACGCTCGGAAAAAATGACCCCTTCGGGGCAGTATGCACGCTGATTATAGGTGTCAGGTGTCGGGTGTCAGGGAGTTGAGGTACTAAATCCTGACACCTGACACCCGAAACCTGACACCTTTATCTGTTCCTAAATTTGAACCCTGAACCTTGAACCTTTGAACCCGTGAACGCCTACGATGTAAGTTCCCATGGTGCAAATCGACATAAATTTATCGTAGACAAATTTTAACCCTTATTTTGCTTTAAAATTGAAAATTTATGCTTAAATTCATTTTTCAGACGGTAATATTCATGGGGAGTTTGTGATATGAATTACAAATTAAAGATCACACTCGGAGTAATTGTTTGGCTGGCGATGACCGGGTACTTAATGGCCGAGGTAAACTTCACAAAACTGGTGAAGGAAATTCGCCCCGCCGTCGTGACCGTGGTCGTCTATAATGCCAACCATCAGGTTACCGGGATCGGGAGTGGATTTTTTATCGATAAATACGGACATTTGATTACCAACTACCATGTTATCGACGGTAAATATGCCGCAGAAGCGAGAACCGCCGATGGGAACTCATATCCGATCGTACTGGTGGTGGCGGATAATAAATCGGTTGACCTGGTAAAAGTGCTGGTGGATATCCCCCGGGAGAAGATTAAATGGATAAAAGTCAGCGGAGATTTGCCTTCAATTGCCGAACAAATCATGGTGGTCGGCAGTCCCATGGGACTTGAGCAGACCGTCAGCGAGGGCATTGTGTCTTCGATTCGAGAAATTCCATCGGTGGGAGAATTCTTTCAAATGTCAGCTCCGATTTCCCCGGGATCCAGCGGCGGTCCGGTGATCAATTTGAAAGGTGAGGTCATTGGTGTGACCACTTTTCAGTTTGTACGCGGCCAAAACCTTAATTTCGCAATTGCCGGGAATTCCGTGCTGAAACTGAAACCGGCCCGATTCGGGCTGCCGATTTCTCTATGGACCTTTAGCAAAAGTTCACAGCAACCAAAGCTTGCCGAAGAGCTTTGTCGTCAGGGATACCATTTTTCAATAAACGGCGATGACCTCAAAGCCCTTGAGCTTTTCAAGGAAGCAATTGAACAAGACCCGAAAAATGTCATGGCATGGAATGGCTTGGGCTCCTGTCAGGTCGGATTGAACAGGCCTGCTGCCGCCATAGAGTCATATAAGCAGGCTATTCAAATCAATCCCAATGACGCGGCCCTGCACTACATTTTAGGAAATTATTACGCTAAACTCGATCGGTCCCGGGAGGCGATTGAATCCTATAAGCAGGTGATACGGATAAACCCTGATTTTGAATCCGCATATTTTAAACTCGGACTGATTTACGCCCGGCTTGGCCGGCTGGATGACGGGAAGAATGCCTTTGAAACAGTCATACGGCTGAACCCGGATGCAGCTCAGGCCCACTTCAACATTGCCATTACATATACCAAACAGTCTCGCTACCAGGAAGCCATCAAGGCCCATCAGGAAGTCCTGCGAATCAATCCCGAATTTGCTCCGGCCTACAATAATCTGGGTGTGGTATACGGCAAACTGGGAGACCCGAGCACGGAAATTAATTCCTACAAGGAGGCCATTCGAATCGATCCCAATTTCGCACCGGCTCACTATAACCTGGGTTATGCTCTCTTTCAAAAGGGTGACAAAGCGGCCGCCCTTGATGAATACAAAATCCTGAAAGGCCTGAACGAAGACGCCGCCGACAAATTGTTTAACCTCATTTATTTCTAACGATGAAATCAGAAAAAGATTGCAGGTGCCTGCCCAACAGTGAGAGGCATAACTGTTTCGGATGCAGCCCCATTAACCCATCGGGGCTTCAGATGAAATTTTACACAAACGACGCATCCGTCTTTTCCGAGGTAACGGTCCCGAAGCATCTGTGCGGCTGGAACAATCTGATTCACGGCGGGGTTCTGTCGACAATCCTTGATGAAGTTATGAGTTGGGCTGCAATTTATTTGTTAAAACGGATTACATTAACCAAATCCATGACGATTGATTTCCTGAAACCTGCGTATATCGGCCATCCATTGAAGGCCGAAGGCAAGGTGCTGGAAATAAAAGGCAAGCACGAAGCGGTGATGGAAGGAATCCTGTCGAACAGCGATGGAACAATCTGCACCCGATCAACCGCCCATTTTGCCATATTTTCTCCTGCGGTGGCCAGAAGACTGGGAATTGCGAACGAAGAGCATTTGAATTGGTTTGAACGGATTTATAGTATATAGGTTCAGGGTTCTGGGTTCTGGGGTTAATCGTTCCGGGTTGAAAACCTCAGACAGCTCTTATCAAGAGGAATATTCAGATCAAACTTAACACAACCACTGGAACAGATGATCGAAGATTGGTTTACCCTTTTTAATAAAAAAAACTAAAGATTTATCCATATGTTCCGAAAATAATATCAGACCTGTGCAGTGTATTTACACAGCGTCATTTACCTCCTTTCTGATTGGGGTGGCTTCCGGTAAGGGAAGTCACCCCACACTTTTTTTGTGCCTTCGTACCTTAAATTTGACTGCCCCATTTTCGCAGTAAATCGGAAAATTTCCTAATCGCTTTTAATTTTTCACAGAATTTAAAGGTGGGGTTTGAGATGTGAATTGAAGGTATTGGCAGGTAAAAAACGATTACCCGCTGCAAGATAAAATGGATGCTCGATAAAGATGGTTACGATCAATTTACGAATCAAGAGGCAAAATGACACATGATTTTTGGAATTCATGCTTGAAAAAGATAGAAGATAATCTATAAAGGAAAATGATCACAGGATCGAAGTATGGGCCAATGAAGGTCTGGTATATGCAACGGTGATGCGATTTGATGGATTCGTAAAAAAGTAAGAATTTCGATTTTTGTTCATTATAACAAATTGAAAATTAAAAGCCTTGAAATTTTATTTTGGTGCTTTTCGCGCCTTTTTGCGGCCATATCGATTTGAATAACGAATAATGAACAAGGAATGACAAATGACAGCAACCCTCACGAATTTAAAGATCTTAACCCTTGACTGTCAGACAACCGGAGCGAATCCGGGCAAAGGGCATCTCCTTGAGATCGGCTGGATCCCGACCCGGGCAGCTGCTGCCTATAATCCGGCGATGACCGGCCTTCAGGCTTACCTGGTTCGTTTGCCGGCCGATGCAGCCATCCCGCGGGCGGTTCAACGCATCACCGGAATTTCAGACGATTCCCTTACAGCCGCCGTATCATCCAAAAGTGTCTGGAAAATTACGGCAGCCGCCTGGGGCAACAATCTGCTTTGCGGTTTTTGACCGCCCTTGGAGCACAGCTTTGGCGCGAGCGGCTGGAAACCGCCGCACTTGCTGAAATGGTCGCAGAAACCGAAAACGATAATGGTGATGTTGATACGCAACCAAAAGAATCAGCCAAAGAGCACATCTGGACCCCGGAGGCAGTTGCACGTTCCATCGAAAAAATGGTGCTCCACAGCGCTCATCTGATACGGCGTGCCCGCTGGTTCTGCCTGCTGAGCGAATCCTCCCTGGCCTGGTCTTCGGCCGATCATCGAGATAATTTTAAAAGGCTGGTGGTTTTTGAAAACGGATCCGTTCTTAAACGAAATAACGTGAAGACCGGAGAAGAGACTTCGATACCTCCGGGATGTGCAAAATCTTTTCGTGCGCGGCAAAAAAATATTAATCTGATAGCCTACGATCGGCTGCGCGTTGTCACCACCGAACTGCGGCGGCTGCTCTCCGAAGGCCGGGATGTCGAATTGCGTCTCGGTCCCGGCGTGACCCTGAATCGCCAGGGAATAATAAAAGTACTTCGATGGGTATAATCCGCATCTTGTTTCTGGCCGACACACACCTGTGCTTTGATCTTCCTTTTCGTCCTCGAATTCAGCGACGCAGAAGAGGACCGGAATTTTTCGCCAATTTTCAGCGCGTCTTTTTCTTTTTTGGCTCACTTGATGTGGTTATACCTATATTTAGCAAGAAACGAGTGGTAAGCCCGGCAATAAGATCCGAATCCTCATCCATTTGTCGACGGTCGGCATTGAGCTATTTCCGTAGCCCGGGTAGTCAGACGCCACGAGATGGAACTTATCCGACAATGCCGAAATCAAGTTGCAAAACATAAATTGAACATTCGAGAGGTGCTGATATCCTTTTTTTAGCTAAATGAATTTTCAATATTTCCGCCGGCGGCGGATCTATATTCAATTCCGGCTCGCCCGGGTTGGGTTGAGGCTGCCTGCTCAATGTTCGCCTCGATGAGATTTGAAAAAAAGGAGCAAACTCTCCACCAGCTCGGCCATGAACCGGTAGTCCAGTTTTTCCATCGTATCCGAGGGACGATGATAGTGGGGGTTGCGGAAAAAAGCGGTATCAGTAATCATGACCGCCTTGAACCCCTGGTCCCAGAAAGAGGCATGGTCACTGAGCCTGACAGCCGGAAGGATCCTCCCGTTGAGTGGAATCCTTATTTTGATTACGGGAAGTTCCGGGTTATTTTGAAATGCTTTAAACAGGGCTTTGGTAAATCCGCCGGATTTGAAGTTGCCAACAATACCGATATAGTTGCCTTCTTTAGGATAACCGAAAAATCCCAGTGGAAACGGATAGTGCTGACACCCCGGCTCATGGCAGGCATAGCCCACCATTTCCAGGCAAATCATGCCGTCAATCTTTTCCTGTACTTTGCGTGCCTTTTTTGCGTAAACCCTGCTTCCCATGTAGCGGGTACCATAAACCGGCGGTTCTTCCAGGGCAAAGGAAACAAAGGTCACCGCCAGATCGAGGGCTTCCCGGCCAAGCAATGCTTTGAGACATCTGGCGGTCTCGAGCTGGACGGCAATTGCACTGGCGTTGTCATCTGCCCCTACGGTACCGGAAACCGAATCATAATGGGCACCCAACAGGTATCGACAGGAGGGTTGGGGGCCGGTTGAAATCTCGGCAACGACGTTGTCAACTTTGAAATCGGAGTAATCGTATGGTTCCCTATGCACCGCAATTCCAATATCTTCGTAAAACGATTGGACATACTCGGCGGTTTTATCAAGGTGTTCAGGAAAGCGCACGCTGCGCTCACCGATGGTCTCGGTCAGCGATCGAAGATGCGCCTCGAGTCGTTCAATCGTCTCCTGGATGTCGATCACGGAACTTCTCCTAACCTCGCTCCTGTCGGCAGCGTGTAATTGATATCTCGGAATTACGAAGTTTCCTCTTCGATCAAACTGGCCGCCTCGGCGGCCAGCAGCGGCGCTTGTATGAAACTGGTACCATTCATTTAGACAGGATTATCAGGATTTATTTTGGACTCTTAATTCTCTATCCTGTCCATCCTGCCTGCCAGGGCGAAGCTTTTTAGCGAAGCCTGGTTGATCCTGTCAAAAAATGGACTGTCTATGACGTTAAGTTTTTTATTCGATCAAACCTGACACCCGAATCCATCAATCTCTGACAACATGTTGTCAGAACAAGCCCGAAAAGGGCCTAATTTCAAAACATTATATGAAAGGGAATAATTCATTCCTAAAAAAACAGCAGACTCTTTTCCTTTTTATAAGTAATTTTGAATTATCTAAGCATCTTAGTGCCTTCGTGTCTTAGTGGCTGAACTTTTACCTTTTATAAAAATCAGAAATTCACCTTCCAAAATCTGAAATCACGGGCCGGCTGTAATCCGCTTTTGATTTTCATCAATGCTGAACGCAACATCCAAAAATTGTTCACAAACATAGATATTCGACCGAATATGCCCAGTGATTTTATCGGTTTTGATGGTTCCGCCAACCAGGGCAAGCAGCGGTATCAGGTTGTCTGCCAGGTGGTGGTCCACCGCTGCATCCGAATTTAACACGTTAAGCAACTTCCGGGCAGCCATGGCACCAATTTTTTCCGCCCGAAGGCCCCTTTCACCCAGAGCATCTGCTCCGACAACGGCCTGACCCTCTTTGGAAACGGTCCAGAGGGTGATCACTGTCCCCGGCGAGGCGGTATCCTGATATTTGCTATCAATCTTTAAAGCGAATCGGTCGCCGATAAGTTTTGCAGCACCTTCGGCCTGGCGCTCGGCAACTCCGGCGCCTTTTAGTCGGCTGGAAGCGCATGATATGCCCTCGATCCTAATTTGTGCCGGCTTTCCCGTAAGATGAATTCTCGAAACTGTATTGAACAAATGGGCAATTAATTCTTCTACAGTCGTAAAATCATTCAGGTGAAATCGGGGCAGGACTGAAAAATCAACAAAGCCCTGCCCTTTCGGATAAAACCCTCTTTGCATGTTTTTGATCTCGATGGATGCCAATCTGTTGAACCAGGGAAGGATTACGCGGGAAAAATAATCGATGGGGATGCTCCACCGGGTATCGGTACCCCCTTTTATTTTGATTCTAACCGGAGCGTCCGCAAACATGCACGGCAGCAACAATGATTGCAGCAACAGGGTTATCGACCCGGCCGTGCCGATATCGACGGCAAGAGTTGCAGCGCAAATCCTGCCGGGAAAAAATTCAACGGAGTCTGAACCCGCCTGAGAACCTTTCACCTGGGCGTTCGCCAGCTGTTTGAGCGCATCGATACAGCTTAAGTGCTGTGGTTTAAGCCCGGGCCTGGACCGGTGGTGCCGGATCCTATCAATCTTAAAAGGCTTACCGGTCAGCGTGGACAGCGCCAGGGCGGTTCTTACGATCTGCCCGCCGCCTTCCATGTAGGAGCCATCAATGTGTATCATGGCGTTAAAATTAGTTTTTATTGCAAGACGTTTGGAAATAAAATATCTACATTTAGCATCTGTCTCTGCAGAGAATCAACAGGTTATATTTAATTCCGAAATTTTTTATTGACATGTGGTCTGTTTTTCTTTATTATACCCCATAAAATATCATATTTATATTAATAATTACCCATGAAATTAACGTAATTACTAATATAATCACCTACAAAAATAACGAAAATGTACCGCTTTGCACTGAAAGATCTTCATGCTTGGAGATTGAGCCCGAATCGTAAACCCTTGGTTATCCGCGGAGGCAGGCAGGTAGGAAAGACATAGCGGAACCCTAAAATCACTCCATCTTTTCTTCCGGGAGAAGCGTCCTTCCCTTGGTGTCCGGTTTAATAGTGATATCCCCACATTTCACACTTTAGAGACAACCCTGCCCGATGGGCAAAATCTCCATTATCATCTTTTATCGCTTCCCTTGTATCTGGTTGGGCAGGTACGCCGCCTCATTCGTCAATGGAATGGGCCGTAGAGCGTTGGAGAATAAATATAGAATTTCTTAACCTGTCGAGAGCCTCTTGGCCGAACGGCTTTAGGCACTTTAGCTTATTTTAGCTCACTTTAGGCACTTATATGCAATACCACAAACACTACCTTTCAGGGAGGAATCAGCACCGGGCCCTCCCTCCTGGCTGGAAGCTCTACGGGCTGGAAGCTGGACCCGGGTATCTACGTCACTCGCTTTGGCCAAGTATCTGTCAGACGATAGCCACCAGGCCATGGATCTTCTGGATCGCACATCAATTGATGTGTACCGGTTATCCATCCCCGCCCACGAATAGTCGGAATGATGGTTACCACGTTACCAACGCTGGTACAGTTTAATATTGTGCAGTCAAACCTCGACCCAACAATGGAATATCCAATGAACCGATCCCCAACCTGCATTTCCCCTCTCGCATGAAGCACCGCCATTCTCGCAGAACATCCCGTACCACAAGGAGAGCGATCGAGTTTTCCGGGATCGATGGCAACCGTATTGCGACCGCTTAGAATCCCCCCCCGGCGCTCTATCGGCATCGCAAGCTGGCAGAACGAAATCTTGTTCCAATCGCGATTGGTTGGATGTTTAAAACCGATTTGCTCGTTGGCTGCCGCTGTGATCTTAGCGCCGGCTTCTGCGAGTTCTCGAGCCTCATCCGGAACAATTTTAAATCCAAGAGACCGGGCATCAACGAGCACAAAACTGTCACCGCCATAGGCGGTGTCAACTGTAAGGGTACCTATTCCCGGCACTTCAAGTTTTACACCCAGTTTGTCGGCAAATGAAGGGACGTTTTGAATCTCAATACTCTTGGCCTTACCATTTTCACAATAGGCTTTAACATGCACCAGCCCCGCAGGTGCTTCAAGAAAGAAGGTTGTCTCTGGTTCACGCATCTGAATCAACCCACTGTCCAGCAAGACGGTGGCAACACAAATCGAATTTGAACCGGACATGGGCGGTGTATGCTCCGGCTCCATTATGATAAAACCGAACTCAGCCTTTTTGTTTTTCGACGGTACCAATAGATTGACATGCTTGAACACACCGCCCCTTGGTTCGTTCAGAACGAACTGGCGCAACGTCTGATCATTATCAATCCAGCGGGATTGTTCCCAAATACTATCACCCGGCGGTGGGGCCACACCACCGACGATGACGTTGCCAACTTCACCTTCAGCATGACAAGACACGATATGTATGATTGTAGTTGACCTCATTTATTTTTTTTGGTTTCGCGGTTCTTATAGGCAAATGTGATCTTGATAGGTGAAATTGGGGTTGCCCTTTGATACGAGCTGTCTGGGGTTTTTCAACCCGGAACGTTGAACCCTGAACCACTGAACCTATTTACTGATTCATCAAATCTTCGATTTCATCGGCCTCTCTGGGGATAGTTCCCGTCAGATCCACCGGGTCGTCTTCGGTGATTAAGATATTGTTTTCTATCCTGACACCGATGGCCTCGTCTTTGATATAAATACCGGGTTCACAGGTAAGCACCATCCCGGGTTCAAATTTCCGGTACTTGTCACCGTAATCGTGGACATCCAGGCCCAGGTGATGGGAGGTGCCATGGGGAAAATATTTTTTGTAAAGTGGCTGCTCCTCGGATTGCTTTTTCACTTCCCCGGCATCCAGCAGCCCCAGGCCAATCAATTCGGTTTCCATTGCCATACCGACTTCACGGGCGCACTCATCAAGGGTTTTTCCCGGTATCAGCATCCGAATGGCGGCTTTATGTACATTTAAAACCGCATTGTAGACCTCTTTTTGCCGTTTGGAAAACCGCCCGTTTACCGGTACCGTGCGCGTAACATCCGCCGCATAGTTGGCGTATTCGGCGCCAAAATCTATCAGCACCAGGTCACCATCCCGGCACTGTTTATCATTTCTGACATAATGCAGGGTGCAGGAATCAACCCCTGAAGCAATAATTGTCTCAAAGGCAGGTCCTCTCGAACGGTTTCTCAAAAATTCGTGACTAATCTCGGCCTCGATTTCAAATTCCCACACCCCGGGCTCGATAAAGCCCAACAGGCGACGAAATGTTTGATCGGTGATGTTACCGGCCGTTTTGATCAGATCCACCTCCAGCGGTGATTTAATAGTGCGCAGATCATGCATGATCGGAGCCAGTCGCCGGTAATGATGCAATGGGGAAGGCGTGGCCACACCAACGCAGAAAGCGCCGGTCTCTGGTTTCCACACTGTCATCCGCCCGCAAATGTTCATTGGTGTTCAGATAGATGCTCTCGGATTGAAAAACCAGGGCTCTGAAAATAGTGTTAAATTCGTGATTCCAGTAAACCGTTTTTATTCCGGAAACGGCCGCGGCTTCGTCTTTGGTGTATTTTTGGCCTTCCCATAAAGCAATCTGTTCGTTGGTTTCCTTCAGAAACAAAATTTGCCGGTACTTTTCTTCCCTGGCATCCGGGCAGATTACCAGTGTGCTCTCCTCTTGATCAATGCCGCTCAAATAAAACAAATCGGTCTGCTGAATAAAAGAGTGGATGCCATCCGCACTGGTGGGCATGATGTCGTTAGAATTAAAAACAGCGATGGAATTCGGTTGCAGCCGTTCAACGAATCGTTTCCGGTTTTGAATAAACAGATCGGTATCAATCGGTAGGTATTTCATTTTATTCTCTGTGTTCTAATCCATGGGTGTAAAAGCGTGAAAATTTGTAATAGCCTTATAGCGGAAGATATCGCGTATGTCCATAACACAATTGACAAAACTAAAGCCATTCGATAGGTTGTATCCGGAATGGTGAAAATTGCCTGGTAACCGTTCACAGGTTCAGGGTTCAACGTTCAGGGTTAAGGACAAAGAAGGCATTAAAGACCCGAAGTCCTCATTAAAGATGCTCATTTTTCCAAATAATTGCCAATATGGCTCCAAATTTTGGATTAGGCTTGACGATGCTGACGCTTTTCTCGTAAATACGCATCCCAAATGCAGTCCAGGGACGAGAATGGAACCCCTGGACCTTTGAACCCGTGAACCCCTACGTTTCATCCCGATTTCATTCCAATCTACGGGTATATCTGTTCTGAACTTTGAACCCAGAACTTTGAACCTTGAACCCCTAAACCTTTAAACCCGTGAACGCCTACAAGGAGCGATAAAAATGAGCATGAGCATGGAAATTCACTTTCCCGGAGGTAGAAAAGTTTATACTGATTATAAGGGCTTTACGACTAAAACCGATCAAAGCAAAGAAGAAGGCGGTGACAGTACCGCGCCGACCCCTTCGGACCTGTTTTTTGCATCGCTGGGGGCGTGTATGGGGATTTACGCGCTGGATTTTTGTGTCAAGCGCGAGATTGACCCCGGGCAATTAAAGCTTTCCGTTGAATTGCAGTCCCATGAAAAAACCTATATGGTTGAAAAAATGATTTTCCATATTGATCTTTCGCCGGGATTTCCACAAAAATACACCTCGGCCCTGATCCGCTCTATGAAGCTATGCTATTTAAAAAAGCATTTTGAGCAGCCGCCGCAATTTGAATTTGTCACCCATCAAAAATGATCAAAAAATACAAAGCCATGGTTTCATCGGACTGGAACGGGTGTCTGGCACCCTGCGGACCGTTTGACTTCATTTCTTTTGCATATCCACGATTGAAATCTGATTTAACCGCTATTTTCCGGCAATACACCGGCAATCTCATCTCCCTGGGTGAGGCCGCCGGGCAAATCCAGGAATTGCTGCCCGAACCCATAACCCCGGACCAAATGGATGCCTACCTGGATGAATCCTTCACCACCTATACGGGTGTACCGGAACTGATCGAATGGTGCTCCCGTCATAACATTCTGTTTATGATTAATACCACCGGCATGATCGGCTATTTCCAGCGGATCTTTGCCAAAACCCTTTTGCCCCCGGTGCCGGTGGTATCGGCACATCCGTTGATAAGCTACCTTCATAACCACAGCGGTTCCTTCCGCGTTTATGAACTGCTGGAGACGAGGGACAAAAGCAAAAATACCGGCGAGGTCGCCCGCTCACAGGCCATTCCGGCCGGAAAAATAATTTTGCTGGGAGACAGCGGGGGAGATGGCCCCCACTTCAAATGGGGTGCGGCAGAAGGCGCCTTTTTGATCGGCAGCATGACCAAGCCGTCTCTGGATGCCTACTGCCGGGCAAAAGGCATTGAAATCAATCTGCGATTTGGTTTGGACTATCGCCGGGGTGAAAAGAAAGATCCGCAGAAAGAATTGCAGGTAAATTTTATGGATTTGGCCACAACGATCAAAGAAATTGTTAACCGATGATCAGTCTTTCTTTAAAATTGAAATTTGAGATTTATTTGACCCAATTTTAAGATCAGGTGGTGCTTGAGATTTGGAATTTTATCGTCCTATAAAATGTCCTGAAGTTGCTGGTTTATAATTTACTTTGACATTACCCTGCTTGAATTTAAAATATCCTTGACTTTTATCTAGCTACATTCAATATTTACCTATAATTTTATTCTTTAAAAGATCCAATTTACCCTGATTTTTATCATGCTATGCTATAAATAATCAATATATGGCAACTCC
>PVMK01116955.1_pt1 | contig 46721 bp, 55 predicted proteins | sample 1853481 | NCBI WGS metagenome assembly PVMK01 (sample SAMN08533507, study PRJNA380276) | Marine sediment metagenome, whole genome shotgun sequencing project.
CACCAATCGGGTATACACCAAAATTCGTCAAAAATGCATCATGAGGAGGAATACCATCACTATTCAAATGATCCCATCCCCAGAAACCACCCATACCATTGGTGGCCGGTACATTACAATAGACGTCATTAGGTCCATACCAACCCGGAAAAGGTTGCGTGTTACATGGTTTGGTCTGTGGGTTTGCCTCACTTTGATCAGGCACCTGACGATAAAAATAATAACGTGTTCTTACATCGGGCATAGAATAAGTATTGGCCAATAAATCCATATAATAGTTAGAAAAAATAAAATCGGAATTTGGACCTACACCTCCATAATTTTTTTCGAAGAATGGGTGCCTGCTATCAGGAGCTGATGCATTCGTGCTATATGTAAATTGGAAATCATCATCATGCGTTAAAATTAACTGTGAGGGATTATCACCCGGTGGATTAATTAAACTGTTAATAACCGAAGTGGACGTAGAAGGGTTAACCAATCTACTTTGTATAGCTAATTTTAAGCGCATGGTCGTTGCCGCTTTTATCCATTTACTTTCATCACCGTTATAATATAGATCGACAGCAGGTAATACTAATTCTTGCTTATTAAAATTAGCTATGGCCGCAATTAACAGCGCATCGACAGCTTCATAAATATCAGCTCCGGAGTCTACAATCGGATTAAAAATACCTTCATCGCCTTGAAGAGCTTCAGAATAAGGGACATCTCCAAAATAATCCACTAATGTCATCATTATATATGATTCTAAAACTTGACCAATAGCAACATGAGTATAATATTCTAACGGTATTGCAACATTATTCATTGCTTTAATATCTACAAGCACACTTGAGTAAGCATCTGCCCAAATTTGGCTAAAATCACCTGGACTATTAAGCTCATTATAAGATGGCCCAAAACCATGTAACATTCTTGTAGCCTCCATTCCAAATTCGCTCATTCCATCAAAATTGCTGCCTTCAATTCCGGTAAAGAAATCGGCAGTACCTTTTTGAATATTATTCAAGAAGAAATCTATATCGGCAGCACTTGGGCTTACGTCATTAGGACTGTCTTGAACAGTTAAATTTGTGGTTTCACAGCTGTATAATACAATACCAATTATTACCGGTATTATAAAACTAATTTTTTTAAATATATTTTTCATAATTATTAGTTATTAAGTAAGATGCAATCTTATATAAAAGGTTGCGTCTTAATTAAATTTTTGTTTTAAAAGGTTGCTTTTACACTAAATCCGTATCTTCTGGATGATGGTCCTGTAATAAAATCAATTCCCTGACCATTACCTACACCAGTACTTGAAGCATTAGTATCGTAATTTAAATCGCTTTCAAAATTTACAGCTTTATACCATAAATTTGAACCTGACAAAGTAAAAGATAAGCTGCCAAATGGTGATTTATCTAAAAATTTTTGCGGTACATTATAAGCTAACGAGGCTTCTTGTAATCTAATTGTTGTTCCGTCATAAATTGCAAGTTCGTTTAAATCACCAGCAAAAGCCGTGTCAAAACCTATGTTAGTTGCAGTAATAAGAATATTATTAGGGCTTCCGTTTTGTAAAACACCAGGTAAAATATAATTACACTCCCTACAAAGAGCCTCATCTTGATCAACCACACCACGTCCTATTAAAGCTGCAGTGGTAGTTGAATAAATATCTCCTCCGTGGCGATATTGTAATTGGGCGCTTAATGTAAAACCTTTATAGCTAAAAGTTGGAATTAATGACGATGTCCAATCTGGATTAGGATCACCAATTTCAGTAGGTGTAAAGTTAACTAAATATAAACCATCGTTACCTACAAGCCTGTTACCATTATCATCTAATTGAATAGTAGTTCCTAAAAACACACCAAATGGTCTTCCTTCTACCGCGGCATTATAGGCCTCGTCAATTACAAAGTCAGTTAAAGGGATATTCTCAGTTCCCTCCGCTAATTCGGTAACTGTAGATTCGTTAGCAGAAAATACCCCCGCGAGATTAAATCTAAACCCATCATCATTAGATTTAATGACGTCTAAATCAAAGTCTATTTCTATACCTTCAGACTCTATCTCACCAATATTAATTAGCGTATTATCGAAACCGGTGGCATCATCTAATACGAGGGAAGTAATAAGGTCTGTAGTCGTTTTCTTGTAAACACTAACATTGAAATTTAATCTTCTGAATAATCTTGTATCCATTCCTAATTCAAATTCCGTAACTTTTTCTGGTTTTAAATCTGGATTTCCTAAAGTATTGTCAACTGAATTTGATGACACTACAGAACCACTCCCGGTAACAAAAGCTCTGGCATTTAAACCAAGAACATTTCTTGTAAAATATGGATCAGGGAAACCTGCAGAAGATCCATAACCAAATCTAAATTTAAGATAGTTTAAACCATCGCCCTGTAAATTATCGAAAGCAGCTGTTGGTATAAAAGAAATACTACCGCCGGGATAGAACAGACTATTATTTGCGCTCTCCAATGTATTAACCCAATCGTTTCTACCCACAGCATTCAAGAATAAGAAGTTCTTATAACCTAAGGTAGCGTCCATATAAGCACCCATTTGATTAGATTCTGTAGTAAGTCCAATAGCAATGCCTCTATCAAATGAGTTATTTGCGGAATTAGTTGTGAAATTATAGTGTTTAAGTATTCCAAATACTAACTGTCCAGTACTTTCCATCCCATCTTGGGTATATGTAGTTCTGTTCATGTTTGCACCTAAAATAACCTTTAAGTTTAAATCTTCCGATAAATCTTTATCGGCGCTAAGGATAACATCATGATTAAAAATAGTATTTCTAGCAGCAATAGTTCTATAAAGTCCAGTAGGATCTCCATCAACACCACCCTTATTTTGACCATAAGTATTTAACTCTGTATAAGTATCAAGACCCATACGATATGCTATGTTTAACCAATCGGATAATTCGTAATTTAAATTTAAATTACCATTAAATCGATCTGTTTCTTGTGTAGCTTTAACATTATGTACAGTCCAGTATGGATTTTGTATGTCATTTCCTGAACGATAATAAGTACTTCTACCATCGGAAGCTTGAAAAGGAAGATTCGTTAAATCTACACTACGTGGTGTGTATAATACATCTCCAAAAACACCAGAACCATCAAAATCTGTACCAGAGCCAAAACTGGCAGCGTTTGGAGGTGATCGAAAGTCTACTCTTGCAAAACTAAAACCTCCGGAAACCGTAAACTTATTCGATAATATAGCACGTCCACCAACAGAAAAAGAATTTCTGGTTAATTTATTTCCTGGAGTAATACCAATATCTTCTGTTCTACCATAATTAGCGTTAAAGTTCACTTTTTCCGATCCACCTCTAACATTTATGGAGGTAGAAGTTACATAACCAGTTCTAAAAAAGTCTTTAACACCATTATAAGGCCTATATTCATAACGCGATCCTACCAAATGTTCATTCCCGGCAACAAGTGTTTGATCTGCTAAAAAAGTAAGTGGATGACTTACAGTTCCCCAAGAACCCGGATTAACATCTTGGAAACCATAATTACCGGCACCAGCTATACCATCGTCGTCGGTTCTGTCAAACCTTGGCCCCCAGTTACTAAAGAAAAACCCAAATCCTTGATGAAAACCACCACCATAATTATTTTGGTATTTTGGGAGAATAGGATCAGCCAAGAATACCGACTGGCTTACAGAAATCTCTGTTTTTTTATTAAACTCTCCCGAACCAGAGCTTTTAGTTGTAACAAGTATTACTCCATTTCTTCCTTCTGATCCATAAAGTACAGTTGCACTTAATCCTTTTAATACACTAATAGTCTCTATAGTGTTAGGATCTAAATCTAAAAATCTACTGGATTCAGTCGATCCATCCAGATGGTTAGATTGGTTATTAGTTCCAGAACTAAATGGAACGCCATCCACAATGAATAATGGTTGGTTTGATTGTGTTACAGTCGAATAACCACGAATAATAATGTTAGTACCCGAACCAGACATGCCATTTTGGGCAGTAATGTTTACACCGGCAACTTTACCGGTCAGTATTCTGGCAACATCCGCATCGGCACGTTGTTCAATTTTTTCGGACTTTACCGTTGTAACAGAATATCCAAGCGATTTTTTCTCACGTTGAATACCTTGTGCTGTTATAACTACCTCATCGAGAACGGCAGCATCTTCTTGCATTACCACATCTACGGTATTTGCAGCCCCAACTGTTCGTTCTTCCAGCCTTAGTCCTACATAAGTATAGGTTAATACGTCTCCAATATTTGCAGTGATGGAATAATTTCCATCAAAATCCGTTTGAGTTCCGGTTGTAGTTCCTTTAATAATAATATTAACCCCAGGAAGTGGTATTCCAGAATTATCTGAAACTGTTCCCGAAATTGTTTTCTCTTGAGCAAAAGTAAATTGCACAACAAACGCTAATAATAGCGTTAAAATTCCACTAAACTTTGTTTTCATTTTACGATTTATTTGAATTAGTCGGTGCTAAAGTCTTAATAAAAACTTAATTAAACAATAATTATTTATTAAATTTTAATTTTATTCTCCCAATTTTGTGTTAATAACACGGGGCTTGTTAAAACACAGCACTTAAGCTTATGTGAATTTTTGAATCGGAGAATTTAAATTTTTGATCTTCAGATTTTCCATTGGCATAATTAAATTTTAACAATCCGGATTTTGTGTAAATTCCAAACCCGAAACCAAAAGCAAATAGTTTTTCTTTGGCAAGTGATATTTTATTCTCGAAGTAAGCGGCATCAAAAACAGAATGGACATAAATACTTTTATTTAAACTATATCGATATTCGGTATTTATGACACCGAATAATGAAGCAGTTAAACTGTTTTCCTCAAAACCACGAATAGAATTAATGCCTCCAAACCTGAAAAGTTCATTTGTTAAATAGTTGTCGGAATTAATTCCAGCTGCATTTGCCCTTAAATAAATACTGTTCTTAAGGTTTAAATTGAAGATCTTGAATGCATCTAAATTTATTATGGCCTGCTCTTCGGTAAGGTCCTCAAAATCTCTTTTGCCCAAACCTATTTTTAAATCGAACATAAAGTTTATAGGAAACAATACATTGAAATTTTGCCTTTCAATAAACTGATATCTTAAGTTGTAAATTATAGAATTGTAATCCAGGATGGTTGGGGATAGATTATTTTCCAGGAGATTATTGGACTGTATTGCATTTATTCCGACAAAGGCTTTATGTTTAAAATTAATTTGATAAAATAAACTTACCGATTGATTTACGGTTGTATAGGTGGAATCTTTTTTAAAAATGTTCAGCGATAATTCCGTGCCAACAGCCGAACCCAATATGTAGGGTAGGCTTAAGTTGGTTTCAAAGTTTTTTTGCTCATTTTCTTCACTCTTATAATTTAGGACGAATGACTCACCATAATTGAGGTTGTTTATTAAATTTAAATTAAGATAACCGTCAAATTCGATTTTATTAGTAGATTCATTTGTGCCAAACCCCAGAAAACCATCGAATGTATTACTCTTAGTTTTTTCAAGGTACAAATAAAGCGAGGTAGAATCTTTTGTAAACAGAACTTCGGGAGTTTTTGCCTGCCGGGCAAATGATAAAGCATTTATAATTTCTGCTTTTTCTTTTATACCCTCTAAATTAAATGCATCTTCTTTTTTGATTCTTATAAGATGTTTTAAAAAAGACCTGGGAAATTTTTCATATCCTTTTACAAGAATCTCATCAATGCGCCTTTTGGAATCTGTGGAAAGAATGAGATCCGCACGAATATTATTTACATCCCTCTTTTTTATATTGGTTAACCTAAGTTTGGCAAATGGTAGGCCATCTTCAATTATTCTGGAAATTATATAATTTAAAACGGACTCACTCTTTGAAATTGTCGTTACAAAATACTCGGGAGTAATGTGATTCGAAACCTGTCGTAAAATTTCTTCAGAAATGAGCTTTTTATCGTAGTATATATATATGGTGTAATATTTTTTATTTAAAGCGATCTTGGCGAGGTAAGTCGAGTCATTATTTTTTGCATTATAGATCAATCTGTTTTCTATAAAACCCAACTTTTTAATTTTAAATTGTAAGGTTTCCAATTCATTTTCAAGTGAAGCATAATCATTAAAGCTCTTTCTGTAATTTAGAGAATCAATGACAGCGGTTTCTAAGCTGTCCATTCCCTTAACGACGAGATTTAAGTTTTGAGCATCGATAAAAGTCATGCTTAAAGCACTTAAAATTATGTGCAAAACGACAAATTTAAAAGTCCTCAATGGTATGGTTTTGTGTGTAAATCTAACGGAAAAATAGTTCAAATAATATTTGCCCTAAATTAATTTTTAGATTACTTACAAAATTAAGACTTCAACATTTGAATAATTGATTTTAATTTCTACCTTTGCAGCCCTTTTAAAGAAGGATTAGAAAATAATATTAGAAAATAATATGCCAACAATTTCACAATTAGTACGAAAAGGAAGAGCCAAAAGAACCAAGAAGAGTAAATCGGCGGCTTTAGATTCGTGTCCTCAAAGGCGAGGAGTGTGTACACGTGTTTATACAACAACACCTAAAAAACCTAACTCTGCAATGCGTAAAGTTGCCAGGGTTAGATTAACAAATGGTAATGAAGTAAACGCATACATTCCCGGAGAAGGACACAATTTACAAGAGCACTCGATAGTATTGGTTAGAGGTGGAAGGGTAAAGGATTTGCCAGGAGTTAGATATCATATTGTTCGTGGAGCTTTAGACACTGCAGGTGTAGAAGGCAGAACGCAACGGAGGTCTAAATATGGAGCAAAACGCCCGAAAAAGTAATTTAAAACTTTAAAAAGAAGACATGAGAAAAAGACAGGCGAAAAAAAGACCTCTTTTACCGGATCCCCGTTTTAACGATCAGCTTGTAACGCGGTTTGTTAACATGATGATGTGGGACGGCAAAAAATCTGTGGCGTTTAAAATTTTCTACGACGCCATAGACATTATAGAAGAAAAGAAAATAGAAGAAGAAAAATCAGCACTGGAATTATGGAAGGAAGCCTTATCTAACGTTATGCCACACGTAGAAGTACGGAGTCGTAGAGTTGGGGGAGCCACATTTCAAATTCCAATGCAAATCCGCCCGGATCGTAAAATTTCAACGGCGATGAAATGGCTCATTAGCTTTTCGCGTAAAAGAAATGAAAAATCTATGGCTCAAAAATTAGCGGCAGAAGTTTTAGCTGCATCTAAGGAAGAAGGAGCAGCAGTTAAGAAAAGAGTAGATACTCATAAAATGGCTGAAGCTAATAAGGCCTTTTCACACTTCAGATTCTAATTCGAAATGGCCAGAGATTTAAAATATACTAGAAATATTGGAATTGCTGCGCATATTGATGCCGGTAAGACCACTACTACCGAACGGGTATTATATTATACAGGAGTTTCCCATAAAATTGGAGAGGTACACGATGGTGCGGCTACAATGGACTGGATGGAACAAGAGCAGGAAAGGGGTATTACTATCACTTCGGCCGCTACAACCTGTACATGGGATTTCCCAACTTTGAACGGAACTCCAACCGATGAGACTAATGGTTATCACTTTAATATTATTGATACTCCGGGTCACGTTGATTTTACTGTTGAGGTAAATCGATCTTTACGGGTATTAGACGGATTAGTATTCTTGTTTAGTGCAGTAGATGGTGTAGAGCCTCAGTCGGAAACAAACTGGAGACTTGCAGATAATTATAACGTACCCCGAATTGGTTTTGTAAATAAAATGGACCGCCAGGGATCAGACTTTATGATGGTTAACAAACAAGTTAAGGAAATGCTGGGTTCTAACGCCGTTCCCATTGTTCTTCCCATTGGAGATGAAGCAGATTTTAAAGGAATTGTTGACTTAGTAAAAAACAGAGCGATCATCTGGCATGACGAGACTCAAGGGGCAACATTCGATATTATCGATATTCCTGAAGAGTTAAAAGAAGAAGCGCGTCATTACAGAGCATTGATTATTGAGGAAGTCGCAGGATACGACGAACATCTTCTGGAAAAATTTATGGATGATGAAGATTCCATTACAGAAGATGAGGTACACGCTGCGTTAAGAGCTGCCGTTATGGATATGTCTATCATTCCAATGATCTGTGGTTCTGCTTTTAAAAACAAAGGCGTTCAATTTTTATTGGATGCAGTATGCCGCTATTTACCTTCGCCGGTAGATAAAGTAGCTATTGTTGGAACAAACCCCGATACCGATCAGGAGATTGCACGTAAGCCATCAGTAAGCGAACCATTCTCTGCTTTAGCATTTAAAATAGCAACCGACCCTTATGTAGGGCGTTTGGCTTTTTTCCGTGTATATTCCGGTCGTTTGGATGCCGGTTCTTATGTATTGAACAATCGCTCGGGTAAAAAGGAACGAATCTCTCGTATTTACCAAATGCATTCTAACAAACAAAATGCCATCGATCATATTGAAGCAGGAGATATTGGTGCGGCTGTTGGATTTAAAGATATAAAAACCGGGGATACATTATCTGACGTAAAACATCCTATTGTTTTGGAATCTATGGATTTCCCGGATCCGGTAATTGGTATTGCTGTGGAGCCGAAAACTAAGGCCGATGTTGATAAATTAGGGATGTCCTTGGCGAAATTAGCCGAAGAGGATCCTACGTTTACAGTAAGGACCGATGAAGCCTCTGGACAGACTATTATTTCTGGAATGGGTGAACTTCATTTGGATATTATTGTTGACCGTTTAAGACGTGAGTTTAAAGTAGAAGTGAATCAAGGTCAACCGCAGGTAGAGTACAAAGAAGCTATTACGCGATCGACCGATCATAGAGAAGTTTATAAAAAACAATCCGGTGGTCGTGGTAAATTCGCCGACATCGTATTTACGCTTGAACCGGCTGAAGAAGGTAAACCAGGACTTGAATTTGTTTCAAAAATAAAAGGAGGGAATATACCTAAAGAGTTTATCCCATCAATTGAAAAAGGATTCAAAATGGCAATGGTTAATGGCCCGTTGGCCGGATATGAAGTGGATGCGATGAAAGTGACTGTAAAAGACGGTTCATATCACGATGTGGATTCGGATCAGTTGTCATTTGAATTGGCTGCAAAAATAGGATTCAAAAATGCTGCGAAATCTGCAAAAGCCGTGATCATGGAGCCAATCATGAAATTGGAAGCTATAACTCCCGAAGAAAATATGGGAGATATTGTAGGAGATCTTAACCGTCGACGTGGCCAGGTCACTGATATGAGTGATAGAGCCGGTGCGAAAGTTGTTAAGGCTATGGTACCACTATCTGAAATGTTTGGTTATGTAACAGCGTTACGAACCTTATCATCGGGTAGGGCGACATCTACTATGGAATTTTCGCATTATGCTGAGACGCCTTCAAATATATCTGAAGAAGTTATTAATGCAGCAAGAGGGGTTCACGCTTAAAAATTAAGAAAATGAGTCAGAAAATCAGAATAAAATTAAAATCATACGATCACAATTTAGTAGATAAATCTGCCGAAAAGATTGTTAAAACAGTAAAAAGTACTGGTGCTGTGGTAACCGGACCAATTCCATTACCAACACACAAGAAAATTTTTACTGTGTTGCGTTCGCCGCACGTAAATAAGAAGTCGAGAGAACAATTTCAACTAAGCTCTCATAAGAGGTTACTTGATATTTATAGCTCATCTTCTAAAACGATCGATGCTTTAATGAAGCTTGAATTACCAAGTGGAGTTGAAGTGGAAATCAAGGTGTAAGTGTGCAATCCCGAACTTCCTGCCCGATGGTAGGAGGGGTTTTGGGATCTCATTATAGGATCCTCGCTTGCGCGAGGATTAACATGTCCCGAGCGTTTCGCGGAGGAAAAATGGTAAAAATACATTCAGGGTTGAGCGTATTTCGACCCTAATTTTTTTAATAAATTAATATAAATAAATAATTATGTCTGGGTTAATAGGAAAAAAAATCGGAATGACCAGCATCTTTGATGACAACGGGAAGAATATTCCCTGCACCGTGATCAAGGCTGGCCCATGCGTTGTTACCCAAGTCAGAACTATTGAAAATGATGGGTATGAAGCCCTTCAATTAGGTTTCGATGACAAGACAGAAAAAAGTACAGTAAAAGCCGAAATCGGTCATGCTAAAAAAGCAGGTACTTCTGTTAAGAATAAAGTCGTTGAGTTTCAAGGTTTTGAGGAGGAGTACAATTTAGGTGACACCGTAACGGTAGAGCATTTTATCGAAGGTGAATTTGTTGATGTTTCTGCAACATCAAAAGGTAAAGGATTTCAAGGAGTAGTAAAACGACATGGTTTTGCCGGTGTTGGTCAAGCAACGCATGGGCAGCACAATCGTTTAAGAGCACCGGGATCTATTGGAGCCGCATCCTATCCTGCAAGAGTATTCAAAGGAATGAAAATGGCAGGAAGAATGGGTGGCGAAAAAGTTAAAGTTCAAAATTTAAGAGTTTTAAAAGTGGTTCCCGAAAAGAACTTACTTGTGGTTAAGGGATGTGTTCCCGGACACAAAAACACTTATGTAATTATACGGAAATAATGAAGGTAGCAGTTTTAGATATTAAAGGAAAAGACACAGGAAGAAAGGTTGACCTTTCTAAAGATGTGTATGCTATTGAGCCTAACGATCATGCGGTTTACCTCGATGTAAAGCAATACCTTGCCAATCAGCGTCAGGGTACTCATAAATCTAAAGAAAGAGCCGATATCGTAGGGAGTACTCGTAAGATCAAAAAGCAAAAAGGAACCGGTACGGCCAGAGCTGGTAGTATAAAGTCCGGTATATTTAGAGGCGGTGGTCGCATGTTTGGACCCAGGCCAAGAAATTACGGCTTTAAATTAAATAAAAATGTAAAGCGTTTAGCACGTAAATCGGCATTGAGTATTAAAGCAAATGAAAAGGCAATTATGGTGTTGGAAGACTTTACTTTTGAGACTCCGAAAACCAAAGAATTTACAGCAGTTTTAAAGGCATTAGGCCTTGAAAACAAAAAGTCTTTGATTGTGTTGGGAGCTCCAAATAATAATGTATATTTGTCGTCACGTAATTTAAAAGGGTCTGAAGTTATAACTAACTCAGAATTAAGTACTTACAAGATTTTAAAAGCGAATCAAATTGTACTTCTTGAAAGCTCTTTGGAAGAAATTGAATTGAACTTAAGTAAATAGGAAACCATGAATATCTTAATTAAACCGATAATCACAGAAAAGGCGACTAACGATAGCGAGTTGAATAATCGTTACAGTTTTCAAGTGAATGTTAAGGCGAACAAGGTAGAAATTAAAAAAGCAGTGGAAGCTGCCTATGGTGTTTCTGTCGAGAAAGTTCGTACTATAAATGTCCGTCCAGATAGAAGAACCCGTCATACAAAAACGGGAATTCAACATGGTAAAACAAATGCTATAAAAAAGGCAATTGTACAACTGGCGGAAGGTGAAACGATTGATTTATATGCTAATATGTAATTAGACAAAAATGTCAGTAAGAAAATTAAAACCAATCACACCGGGACAGCGATTTAGAGTAGTTAATGGATTTGACGCCATAACTACTGATAAGCCGGAGAAAAGTTTATTAACTCCGAAAAAACGTTCAGGTGGTAGAAACAGTCAAGGAAAAATGACCATGCGCTATAGAGGCGGGGGTCATAAAAGAAGGTATCGAATAATTGATTTTAAACGTAATAAAGCGGGGATTCCAGCTGAAGTTAAATCTATTGAATACGATCCGAACAGAACAGCATTTATCGCCTTACTTAACTACCAGGATGGCGAGAAAAGATACATTATCGCTCAAAACGGACTTCAGGTTGGGCAAAAAATAGTGTCTGGTGAAAAGGCTGCTCCTGAAATCGGAAATGCAATTCCTTTAAATCAAATCCCTTTGGGAACAATAATTTCCTGTATCGAATTGCATCCGGGTCAGGGCGCTGTCATGGCGCGTAGTGCCGGAGCATTTGCCCAGTTAATGGCACGGGATGGAAAATTTGCTACGGTTAAATTGCCTTCGGGTGAAACCAGACTCATTCTTGTAAGATGTTTGGCAACTATAGGGGTGGTTTCTAATTCCGATCATCAGTTATTAGTTTCCGGTAAGGCAGGTAGAAGCAGATGGCTGGGAAGACGTCCAAGGACAAGACCGGTGGTAATGAATCCCGTCGATCATCCAATGGGTGGTGGAGAAGGAAAATCTTCAGGTGGACACCCACGTTCCAGGAAGGGAATTCCTGCTAAAGGATACAGAACCCGATCAAGGTCAAAAGCGAGTAATAAATATATTTTAGAACGTAGAAAGAAATAATAAATCATGGCAAGATCATTAAAAAAAGGACCTTACGTTCATTATAAATTAGAAAGAAAAGTTACTGCCAATGTTGATGCTAAGAAAAAGTCTGTAATCAAAACCTGGTCCAGAGCCAGTATGATCACTCCCGATTTTGTAGGTCAGACCATTGCAGTACACAACGGCCGCCAGTTTGTTCCGGTTTATATTACCGAAAACATGGTAGGTCATAAATTAGGAGAGTTTTCACCAACAAGATCGTTTAGAGGTCATGCGGGTTCTAAAAATAAAGGAAAAAGATAAGAGCTATGGGAAGTCGTAAAAAACAAATGGCAGACGCTATTAAAGCAGAGAAAAAGCAAATTGCTTTTGCAAAGCTTAATAACTGTCCTACGTCACCAAGAAAAATGCGTTTAGTAGCCGATTTAGTAAGAGGTGAAAAAGTAGAAAAGGCACTTAATATATTAAAATTCAGCTCAAAAGAGGCATCTCGTCGTTTAGAGACATTACTATTATCTGCTATTGCCAACTGGCAATCAAAAAATGAAGAGGCCAGTATTGAAGATGCCGAGTTATTTGTGAAAGAAATTAGAGTTGATGGAGGGAAAATGTTAAAAAGATTACGCCCTGCTCCTCAAGGTCGTGCACATAGAATAAGAAAAAGATCCAATCACGTAACGCTAGTGCTTGGAGCTAACAATAACACACAAAGCAATTAATAAATGGGACAGAAGACAAATCCAATAGGTAATCGCCTGGGTATTATTAGAGGATGGGAATCCAACTGGTACGGAGGAAAAGATTATGGAGATAAACTCGCTGAAGATGACAAGATCAGAAAGTACATTTTCGCTCGTTTATCCAAAGCTAGTGTGTCGAGAGTAATCATCGAGAGAACTCTTAGACTTGTAACCGTTACTATCACAACGGCCCGCCCCGGAATCATTATTGGAAAAGGCGGCCAGGAGGTAGACAAGTTAAAAGAGGAACTTAAAAAGATTACAGGTAAAGAAGTTCAGATAAATATCTTTGAAATTAAAAGACCTGAATTAGATTCGTACCTGGTAGCATCGAGCGTGGCGCGACAAATCGAAAATCGTATTTCGTATAAACGTGCCATAAAGATGGCGATTGCCGCCTCTATGCGTATGAATGCCGAAGGTATTAAAATTGAGATCAGTGGTCGTTTAAATGGTGCGGAAATGGCGCGTAACGAGCACTATAAAGATGGAAGAATTCCTTTATCTACATTTAGAGCCGATATAGATTATGCATTAGTTGAAGCCCATACCACTTATGGTAGATTGGGAATTAAAGTATGGATCATGAAAGGCGAAGTATATGGGAAAAGAGAACTTTCTCCGCTTGTTGGTTTATCTAAAAAACAAGGAAAAGGTGGACGTGGTGGAAATAGTAACAAAATTCGTCGTAGAAAGTAATTTTTTAAATTAAAGAAAAATGTTACAACCTAAAAGATCAAAGTTTCGTAAACAACAGAAGGGACGAATGAAAGGAAACGCCGGAAGAGGACATATGCTTTCTTACGGAATGTTTGGCATAAAATCGCTTGATTCAAAATTTATAACGTCTCGTCAAATTGAAGCTGCACGTATCGCTGCTACGCGTTATATGAAAAGAGAGGGGCAAATATGGATTAAAATATTTCCGGATAAGCCTATCACAAAGAAACCTCTGGAAGTACGTATGGGTAAAGGTAAAGGTGCGGTTGAATATTGGGCTGCAGTAGTTACTCCGGGAAGGATCTTATTTGAAGTTGGAGGCGTGTCATTGGATATTGCAAAAGAAGCACTACGACTGGCAGCACAAAAACTTCCTGTAAAAACTAAGTTTGTAATTGCCAGAGATTATCAGGCTTAATTTATTGATATTATGAAGCAATCAGAAATTAAAGAACTATCTATAGCTGAGTTACAAGAAAAACTTGGTGAGACAAAGCAGAGTTATATGGACCTTAAAATGGCCCATGCAATATCTCCGCTTGAAAACCCGATTCAGTTACGTAGTATAAGACGTACTGTGGCTAGAATTGCAACAGAGTTAACCAAAAGAGAAATACAATAATAGTATTCTGCTGAAAGATGGAAAAAAGAAACTTAAGAAAAGAACGTATTGGCGTAGTAACGAGTAACAAAATGCAGAAATCGATTGTGGTTGCTGAAGTTAAAAAAGTTAAACACCCAATGTATGGAAAGTTCGTGTTGAAGACAAAAAAATATGTTGCGCACGATGAAACAAACGACTGTAATATTGGAGATACGGTAAAGATCATGGAAACAAGACCTTTAAGTAAATCTAAATGTTGGAGATTAGTGGAAGTAATTGAAAGAGCTAAGTAATTATGGTACAACAAGAATCAAGATTAAAAGTAGCTGATAACACCGGAGCGAAGGAAGTTTTAACAATTCGTGTTCTGGGCGGTACAAAAAGAAGATATGCTTCTTTGGGCGATAAAATTGTAGTAACTGTAAAAGATGCTACTCCCAATGGTGGAATTAAAAAAGGAGCTGTGGCAACAGCTGTTGTAATTCGTACCAAAAAAGAAGTTAGAAGACCAGATGGTTCATATATTAGATTTGACGATAATGCCTGTGTGCTTTTGAACCCTACGGGAGAGATGAGAGGCACTCGTGTATTTGGACCTGTTGCCAGAGAGCTTCGGGATAAACAGTTCATGAAGATTGTATCATTAGCACCAGAGGTGCTTTAATGCTAAATTAAGATGGGAAAGCTTAAGATAAAATCAGGAGATACAGTAAGGGTTATAACCGGAGACAATAAAGGTGCCGAAGGGAAAATAATTAAAGTATCCAAAGATAGAAAGAAGGCCTTTATTGAAGGTGTAAATATGATTAAAAAACATATGAAGCCAGATGCAAAGAATCCTCAGGGAGGAATTGTAGAAAAAGAAGCTTCTATTCAAATTTCAAATTTATCATTGTTAACGTCACAAGGCGAAACGACAAGAATTGGTTATAGAATTGAAGGAGATAAGAAAGTAAGGTTTGCAAAAAAATCTAATGAAGTAATATAGTTATGGCTTATATTCCAAGATTAAAACAAGAGTACAAGAACAAGGTTGTTTCTGCTCTTACAGAAGAATTCGGATATAAAAATATAATGCAGGTTCCTAAACTTAAAAAGATAGTTTTATCAAGAGGAGTAGGAGAAGCAGTTGCCGATAAGAAATTAATCGACTACGCTGTAGACGAAATGTCAATAATTTCCGGACAAAAAGCTATTGCTACAATATCTAAAAAAGATGTTGCTTCATTTAAACTACGTAAGGGAATGCCAATTGGAGCTAAAGTAACCTTAAGAGGAGAGCAGATGTTCGAATTTTTAGATCGCTTAGTAACGACAGCACTACCACGTGTAAGGGATTTTAGTGGAGTTAAAGCATCCGGATTCGATGGAAGAGGAAATTACAGTTTGGGAATTACCGAACAGATTATTTTTCCTGAAATAAATATCGATAAGGTAAATAAGATAGCAGGAATGGATATCACATTCGTCACTTCTGCCGAAACAGATAAAGAAGCAAAATCATTATTAACCGAATTGGGGTTACCTTTTAAAAAGAACTAAGTTATGGCTAAAGAATCAATGAAAGCCCGTGAGGTAAAAAGAGCTAGGACAGTAGCAAAATATGCGGCAAAACGCAAAGCTTTAAAAGAAGCTGGCGATTTTGAAGGATTGCAAAAGCTACCTAGAAATGCTTCACCGGTACGTATGCATAACAGATGCAAATTAACAGGAAGACCAAAAGGTTACATGCGTAATTTTGGTATTTCGCGTGTTATGTTTCGCGAAATGGCTAATAAAGGCTTAATTCCGGGAGTAAGAAAGGCCAGTTGGTAAAATTATAAATTGGTTTCAGGTTTAGTCACGGGTACTCGGGATTAAAAACCAAAACCGCAAATTAATAAATATGTATACAGATCCAATAGCGGATTATTTAACAAGAGTTAGAAACGCAGTAAGTGCAGGTCATAGAGTTGTGGAAATTCCGGCTTCTAATTTAAAGAAGGAAATCACAAAGATCTTATTTGACCAGGGATACATTTTAAGTTATAAGTTTGACGATTCTTCGGTACAGGGAACGATTAAAATCGCCTTGAAGTACACCAAAGAAACCAGAGAACCTGTAATTAAAAAGCTCCAAAGGATAAGTAAACCAGGTTTACGTAAATATGCAAGTTCCAGGGAACTGCCACGTATTCTCAATGGTCTTGGAATTGCTATTGTCTCTACTTCTCATGGAGTAATGACAGGTAAACAAGCCCAAAGGGAAAATATTGGAGGGGAAGTATTATGTTACGTTTACTAAAAGAAAAAAGACATGTCAAGAATAGGAAATAACCCGGTAGCGATCCCAGAAGGCGTAACTGTAGATGTTAATGATAATGTAGTTACGGTTAAGGGTAAATTAGGAGAATTAACTCAAAACTACGATTCTGTAGAGATTAAAGTAGAAGATGGAAATGTATTGGTAACACGTTCTACCAACACCAAAGATCACAAAGCGAAACATGGTTTATACAGATCATTAATTAATAATATGATCGCTGGTGTTACTAAAGGATTTACTAAGGAATTAGAATTAGTAGGTGTAGGGTATAGAGCCGTTAGCCAGGGACAAAAGCTTGATCTTGCATTAGGTTTTTCACATAATATTGTTTTAAATGTAGCTCCTGAGGTTAAAGTTGAAACGATTTCTGAAAAGGGAAAGAATCCTGTTGTAAAATTAACATCTCACGATAAACAATTGATAGGACAGGTAGCTGCAAAGATTCGCTCATTCCGTAAACCTGAACCATACAAAGGGAAGGGAATTAAGTTTGTTGGTGAAGAATTAAGAAGAAAAGCTGGTAAAACCGCTTAAAAAATTAAGTTATGGCATTAACAAAGACAGAAAGAAGACAAAGGATTAAAAACAGAATACGAAAGGTAGTTTCGGGAACAAGCTCGAAACCGAGATTATCTGTTTTTAGAAGTAATAAAGAAATTTATGCTCAAATTGTAGATGATGTTTCCGGTAAAACTATCAGTGCAGCATCATCGAGAGATAAGGACATTAGTTCTGCCAAAGGAAAAAAAACGGAAATTGCCACCTTGGTCGGTAAATCTGTTGCAGAAAAGGCTATTAAGGCAGGTGTAAACATCATATCTTTTGATAGAGGTGGTTACTTGTATCATGGAAGAGTAAAATCATTGGCCGATGGAGCCAGAGAAGCAGGACTTAAATTTTAATAATATTATGTATCAAAAATACAAAAGCGCAGAGTTAGTAAAACCAAGTGGAATGGATCTTAAAGATCGTTTGGTTGGGGTGCAAAGAGTTACCAAAGTAACCAAAGGGGGAAGAGCCTTCGGTTTTTCAGCCATTGTTGTGGTTGGTAATGAAGAAGGTGTTGTTGGTCACGGATTAGGGAAATCTAAAGATGTGGCGAGTGCAATAGCTAAGGCTGTAGAGGATGCAAAGAAAAATCTTGTAAGAATTCCATTGGTAAAAGGAACCTTACCTCACGAACAAAAAGGTAAATATGGTGGAGCGAGAGTAAATATTATACCGGCTTCCCCAGGTACTGGAGTAATTGCTGGTGGAGCTGTAAGAACTGTTCTTGAAGCCGTTGGTGTACATGATGTCCTTTCAAAATCTCAAGGATCATCGAACCCTCATAATGTTGTGAAAGCTACCTTCGATGCCTTATTGCAATTAAGAGATGCGAAAAAAGTAGCCACTGAAAGAGGAATTTCTCTTGATAAAGTTTTTAACGGATAATTGAGAACACGATGAGTAAGATTAAAATAACAAAACGAAGAAGTGCGATTAATCGTTCACAAAGACAAAAAAGAACCCTTGAGGCTCTTGGATTGAGAAAGATTGGTCAAACTGTCGAGCATGATGCCACACCAAATATTTTAGGTATGGTTAATAAAGTTAAACATTTAGTTTCTGTAGAAGAAGCATAAAAATAAAACCGGAAAATGGATTTAAGCAATTTAAAACCTGCAGAAGGATCAGTTAATTACAATAGCAAAAGAATTGGTAGAGGACAAGGGTCTGGTAAAGGCGGTACTTCTACGAGAGGTCACAAAGGTGCAAAATCCAGATCTGGTTACTCCAGAAAACTGGGTTTTGAAGGAGGTCAAATGCCACTTCAAAGACGTGTTCCAAAATTTGGTTTCACAAATATTAACCGTAAAGAATACCAGGGTATCAATCTGGATACTATTCAGAAAATGGTTGATGATAAAAAAATAAAAGGTACGATAGACTTAGATACTATGATCACACACCGTTTAGCTGGTAAAAATGACCTGGTTAAGATTTTAGGAAGAGGAGAATTAACGACCAAATTAAAAGTGTCTGCTCATAAATTTACTGCTTCGGCAAAAGCTGCAATCGAAGCTGCAGGAGGAGAAGTAGTAACTTTATAAGACCCAAATTGACAATGAAAATAGTAGAGACTATAAAAAATGTTTGGAATATCACAGAGCTAAAGGATAGGATCATTCTTACTTTAGGATTGCTCCTGGTATATCGTTTTGGGGCACAGGTAGTTCTTCCGGGTATTGATGCCAGTAAATTAGGAGTTTTAGGCGACAATACGGAACAGGGACTTCTTGGTTTGCTTAATGCCTTTACAGGTGGGGCCTTTGCTAATGCCTCGGTTTTTGCTTTGGGTATTATGCCTTACATTTCGGCTTCAATTGTAGTGCAGTTAATGGGAATTGCGATTCCGTATTTACAAAAACTTCAAAAGGAAGGCGCCAGTGGTCAAAAGAAAATAACCCAAATTACACGTTGGTTAACCATCGCAATATGTATGGTGCAAGCTCCCGGATACTTAGTGGCACTTCCAACTTTAGGAATTCCACCGGAAGCCTTCTTATTAGGGCAGGGAGGTATATTTTATTTCTCGTCTATAATCATTCTAGTGACCGGATGTATCTTTGCGATGTGGTTGGGTGAAAAAATTACAGATAAGGGTATTGGTAATGGAATATCATTATTAATTATGGTCGGTATTATAGCCACATTACCGCAATCATTTATTCAGGAGTACGTGTCCAGAGTTACAGAATCTAATGGAGGTTTAATTATGATATTAATTGAATTGGTAATCTGGTTCGTAATCATTTTGGCATCGGTAATGCTGGTCATGGCCGTTCGAAAAATTGCCGTGCAATACGCCAGGCGTACAGCCTCAGGAGGATATGAGAAAAATGTATTTGGATCGAGACAATACATTCCATTAAAGTTAAATGCTTCAGGAGTAATGCCAATTATTTTCGCACAGGCCATTATGTTCGTTCCGGGCTTGATTGGAGGCACTTCAATTCTTAAAGATTCTGGTGTGGGACAATGGATGCAGGCACAATTTTCAGATATATTTGGATTGTGGTATAATATAACATTTGCGCTTTTAATTATAGTATTCACCTATTTTTATACGGCCATCACGGTGCCTACAAATAAAATGGCGGATGATTTAAAGCGTAGTGGAGGATTTATTCCGGGAATTCGTCCCGGAACTGAAACTTCAGAATATTTGGATAAGATAATGTCTCAAATAACTTTACCCGGTTCAATATTTTTAGCGTTGATCGCAGTATTCCCTGCTTTCATAGTTAAACTAATGAATGTACAGGCTGGATGGGCATTGTTTTTTGGAGGCACATCATTATTGATTATGGTAGGCGTTGCAATTGACACGATGCAACAGATAAACTCGTACCTATTGAATAAGCACTATGACGGCTTGATGAAAACAGGTAAAAATAGAAAAGCAATAAAAGCTTAATATAATACTATGGCAAAGCAGGCAGCAATAGAACAAGACGGAACAATTATAGAAGCATTATCGAATGCCATGTTTCGCGTTGAATTAGAAAATGGTCACATTGTGACAGCTCATATTTCCGGGAAAATGCGTATGCATTATATAAAACTTTTGCCAGGAGATAAAGTAAAATTAGAAATGAGTCCTTACGATTTAACTAAGGCTAGAATAACTTATAGATACTAATACGATGAAAGTAAGAGCATCAGTAAAAAAGAGAAGTGCAGATTGTAAAATCGTGCGTAGAAAAGGTAGACTTTACGTAATCAACAAAAAGAATCCCAGATTCAAACAAAGACAAGGTTAATTATGGCTAGAATTGCAGGTGTAGACATACCAAAACAAAAAAGAGGAGTAGTCTCTTTAACTTATATCTACGGAGTAGGTAGAAGTAGAGCAAAAGAAATATTATCTACTGCTAAAGTAGATGAAGGTACAAAGGTTTCCGATTGGACAGATGATGAGATCGGTAAAATTCGTGAAGCCGTTGGTAATTTTAAGATTGAAGGTGAGTTACGTTCTGAAACTCAATTGAACATTAAACGATTAATGGATATTGGGTGTTACAGAGGAATACGTCATAGAGCAGGACTTCCATTAAGAGGCCAGCGCACTAAAAATAACTCGAGAACAAGAAAAGGAAGAAGAAAAACAGTTGCTAACAAGAAAAAAGTAACTAAATAATAATTAGTAATATGGCAAAGTCAAGTACTAAAAAGCGTAAAGTTATAGTAGAATCTGCTGGAGAAGCTCATATCACAGCTTCTTTTAATAATATTATAATTTCACTTACCAATAAAAAGGGAGATGTAATTTCATGGTCATCTGCCGGTAAGATGGGATTTAGAGGTTCTAAGAAAAACACCCCTTATGCAGCTCAATTAGCAGCAGAAGATGCTCTAGCGATAGCAAAGGAAGCCGGGTTAAGAAAGGTGAAAGTTTTCGTTAAAGGCCCTGGAAATGGTAGAGAATCGGCAATAAGATCTATTCATAATGGCGGTATAGAAGTTACCGAAATTATCGATGTAACGCCAACACCACATAACGGATGCAGGCCTCCAAAACGCAGAAGAGTTTAAGGAATACTCAACTTGATTGAGTATCTCATTAATTGAAACTAAATAATTAACAAGTATAACCGAGAGAACCACGATTATCGAAGGATTAACTTAAGACCTTAATTCATAATCACTCTCAAAACAAATTAAATAATGGCAAGATATACTGGTCCTAAAACTAAAATAGCTCGAAAATTTGGTGAAGCTATTTTTGGAGAAGATAAATCTTTCGAAAAAAGAAATTACCCTCCAGGTCAACACGGAAACAATAGAAGACGTGGAAAAAAATCGGAATACGCAATCCAGTTAATGGAGAAGCAAAAAGCAAAATACACTTACGGTGTTTTAGAGCGGCAATTTAGAAATATGTTCAAGAAAGCAAGAGCGGCATCGGGAATTACCGGCGAGGTGCTATTGCAACTATGTGAATCCAGATTGGATAATGTGGTTTTTAGAATGGGATTGGCTAATTCCAGAAGAGGTGCGAGACAATTAGTGTCTCACAGGCATATAACCGTGAATGGCAATTTCGTAAATATACCATCTTATCAATTAAAAGCAGGCGATGTTGTGGCCGTTAGAGAAAAATCTAAATCAATAGAAGCTATAGAAAACGCATTATCGAACTCCAGTCATGTTTATGAATGGATCACCTGGAATAACGAAACTAAAGAAGGAACTTTTGTGTCCGTCCCGGCAAGAATTCAAATACCGGAAAACATTAATGAGCAATTCATCGTCGAACTATATTCTAAATAATAACTGATACAATAAGCAATATGGCAATTTTAAATTTTCAAAAGCCCGATAAAGTAATCTTAATAGATTCAACTGATTTTGAAGGGAAATTCGAATTTAGACCTTTAGAACCTGGTTATGGTTTAACAGTAGGTAATGCTTTAAGAAGAGTGTTACTATCTTCTTTGGAAGGTTTTGCAATTACATCGGTTAGAATTGAAGGTGTGGAGCATGAATTCTCTACAATTACAGGTGTGGTTGAAGATGTTACTGAAATGATATTGAACCTTAAGCAAATATGTTTTAAGCGTCAAATTGATGAAATCGATAATGAATCCGTATCTATTTCTATCTCTGGTCAGGAAAAAATTACTGCGGGCGATTTCCAAAAGTTTATTTCAGGATTTCAGGTATTAAATTCAGACCTGGTCATCTGTAATCTTGATCCAAAAGTTAGTATAAATATGGAAATTACCATCGAAAAAGGTAGAGGCTATGTTCCTGCTGAAGAGAACAAAAAGGCTACTGCCCCGCTCGGCACCATTTTTACAGACTCTGTTTACACTCCTATTAAGAATGTAAAGTATAGTGTTGAAAATTATCGTGTTGAGCAAAAGACCGATTACGAAAAATTGGTTTTTGAAATTATTACCGATGGTTCAATAGTGCCACAAGAAGCCTTAACCGAAGCTGCAAAAATTTTAATTCATCATTTCATGTTGTTCTCTGATGAAAGAATAACCCTCGAAGCCGATGAAATTGCACAAACGGAGACTTACGATGAAGAATCGCTTCATATGAGACAATTGCTAAAAACGAAATTGATCGATATGGATCTTTCAGTACGTGCACTAAACTGTTTAAAAGCAGCCGAAGTAGATACTTTAGGAGATTTGGTATCTTTTAATAAGAACGACCTTATGAAGTTTAGAAATTTCGGTAAAAAATCTTTAACCGAACTTGAGGAACTTGTAAATGTCAAGGGGCTAAGTTTTGGAATGGACCTTAGTAAATATAAATTAGATAAAGACTAACACATCATATTTTGCTCCTCTATAAAGGGTTGCAGCAAGATGATGGTTAATAACAAAAAACATGAGACACGGGAAAAAAGTAAACCATTTAGGTAGAAAAACGGCGCACAGAAAATCGATGCTGGCCAATATGGCTTGTTCATTAATCGAGCATAAGCGCATTAATACCACCGTAGCAAAAGCAAAAGCTCTAAAACAATTTGTAGAACCTTTGGTAACTAAATCTAAAGAAGATACTACACATAACAGACGAATTGTATTTAGTCGTTTAAGACAAAAGGAAGCTGTTGCAGAATTGTTTAGGGATGTAGCTCCTAAAGTGGGTGATCGCCCTGGAGGATATACAAGAATAATTAAGCTTGGTAATCGTTTAGGAGATAATGCAGATATGGCAATGATCGAGCTTGTGGATTATAACGACCTTTATAATGCCAACAAACCGGCTAAAAAGACTACACGAAGAAGTAGAAGAGGAAAGAGCAAAGTCGTTGCTCCGGTTGTCGATACGAAAGCCTCTAGCGAAGAAGAATAGGCTAACAATAATAAATGTTAAAAGGGGGTTAACTATTTCAGTTACCCCCTTTTTTTTGTTACTTTTAATAAATTAATCACTAAAATTTAAGAGGTTATGAAAAAAATTGTAATCCTGTTGTGCTGCATTTTTATTAGCCATATAGGAATGTCCCAAAGAAGAATTTCTGTGAGTGGACTCTCGTCTTTTAGTTCAAACCCTAATTCGCAGGGCCCTAAAAGTATGCAACCTAGAGTTAATTCATCTTCAGTAGGAAATGTTGGTACAATGTATTCACAATCGGCAAAATATAAATATGAGAATGCCTATATAGAGGGATCTCAATATTTATTTGAACAATGGAAAAACGACTGTTTAATTATGGTGGGTGACAGAAAATATGTCATTCCGAATATTAATTTTAATATGGATAAACAGGCTTTTATGTCAAAATTCGCAGACTCCATGTTGGTTTATGATTTTAAGGTATTGGATAAAGTCTTAGTTAATGGTAAAATGTTTAAAAGTGTTTATAATGCATCTGAAGGGCAGAATAAAATTTATGAAATTTTATATTCCAGTAATGACTTTTCCATTTTCAAAGAGAATTTTATTGAAATTAAGGAGGCTTCTCCAAATCCTATGTTAAACAGGCCAAATAGAAAAATAAAACAAAAGAGTAAATATTTTGTTTATACTAAAGGAAAATTTGATCGGCTTAAGTTAAAAAAGGATGATTTGTTAAGTTTATTGAGTGAGGATGAAGTGAAACGAATTGAGGCTTATGCCCAATCCAATAAGCTGTCGTATAAAAAAGAAAAGGATGTGGATAGGATGCTTACATATATAAATAAGTCCTAGTTAAGAAAGCTTCATCTTTCGATATATAATATTTTCTAAAGGAGTCCTTTAATTGGCTCCTTTTTTTATGCAATAAAATTATGAATATCGGTTCTATAAAATTATTTTTGTAAAACTTTTCTATTGAATGAAACATCCATGTTAAAAAGTTTAACGCACAAGAAAATGATTATAGAGGATGTTCCAGCTTGCCTGCCGGCAGGTTTAACCGCTTAAAAGCGATAAATATAAATAGATGAAATATATAAAAAGACAAAAAGCATTGATCCTTCTTGCCGATGGTACCATATTTCATGGTAAATCTGTCGCCAATAATCAAGGTACAGCATTTGGTGAGGTCTGCTTTAATACCGGAATGACTGGCTATCAGGAAATATTTACCGACCCTTCTTATTACGGACAACTCATGGTGGCTACCAATGCTCATCTGGGAAATTATGGAACCAACAAGGACGAAGTAGAATCTGAAACCATTAAGATTTCAGGATTAATTTGCAAAAATTTTAGCTATGATCCTTCCCGCGAAGCGGCAGACGGTTCTTTAGAAGAATTTTTAAACACCAATAATTTATTGGCAATTTCAGATGTTGATACCCGGGCATTGGTCAGTTATATCAGAGACCACGGAGCTATGAATGCAGTTATCTCTACAGAAGTTGATAATATTGATGGATTAAAGAAACAACTCTTGGAGGTTCCCGACATGAATGGTTTGGAATTGGCAAGTGCCGTATCTACCAAAGAAACCTATTATTTTGGTGATGAAAATGCATCTTATAAAATTGCGGCTTTAGATATAGGGATAAAAAAGAACATTCTTCGCAATCTTGCCAAAAGAGATGCTTATATTAAAGTATTTCCATACAATGCATCTTTTAAAGATATGAATTCCTGGAATCCGGACGGATATTTTTTATCCAACGGACCCGGAGATCCCGAGCCATTGGTCGATGCTCAAAAATTAGCAAAAGAAATTATTGCTAAAGACCTCCCTTTATTTGGGATATGTCTGGGACATCAGGTAATAGCACTCGCTAATGGTGTTTCAACATATAAGATGCATAATGGACATCGTGGGATAAACCATCCCGTAAAAAATCTAAAAACCGGTAAAGGTGAAATTACATCCCAAAATCATGGTTTTGCAGTAAGTAAAGAAGAAGCCGAAGCTCATCCCCAATTGGAAGTTACGCATGTGCATTTAAATGATAATACCGTTGCAGGACTTGCAATGAAAACCAAGAATTGTTTTTCTGTGCAGTACCATCCAGAAGCAAGTCCTGGACCTCACGACTCTACTTATCTGTTTGATCAGTTTATTGAAAATATTAAAAATAAATAATGAACTCAAAGAACACTCGGTATCGTTGCCGTTTTTATTTTACTAAAACGATTTAGAATATTTTATATATAATTCTTTATAAGACTGGTAAATTAAGACAATATTAAACCGTAAATTTGAGTACAAAAGTTAAATAACATCTTCTTATGAGCATAATAATTGATATTCGAGCCAGACAAATTTTAGATTCACGTGGTAACCCAACAGTCGAAGTTGATGTTGTAACCGAAAGCGGGATTTTAGGAAGGGCAGCTGTACCTTCCGGGGCATCAACCGGAGAACATGAAGCCGTTGAATTGCGAGATGGCGGAACAGCATATATGGGCAAAGGCGTTTCCAAAGCCGTTGAAAATGTGAATTCAATTATTGCTGAAGAGTTATTGGGCCTTTCAGTTTTCGAACAAAATCAATTAGATAAGTTAATGATAGATTTGGATGGGACTGCAAACAAATCCAAACTTGGTGCAAATGCAATATTAGGCGTTTCCCTGGCTGTAGCTAAAGCTGCAGCTAACGAATTAGGAATTCCACTGTATCGTTACGTTGGAGGTGTTTCGGCCAATACCCTCCCTGTACCCATGATGAATATTATTAACGGCGGATCGCATAGTGATGCACCTATTGCATTTCAGGAGTTTATGGTCATGCCCGTAAAAGCAAAGAATTTTACTCACGCCATGCAAATGGGAACTGAAATATTTCATAATCTTAAGAAAGTATTACACGATCGTGGATTGAGTACTGCGGTGGGCGACGAGGGTGGATTTGCCCCAACATTGGATGGAACCGAAGATGCTTTAGAGACTATTGCATTAGCGGTAGATAAAGCCGGTTATAAATTAGGAGATGAGATCATGATCGCTTTGGATTGTGCGTCGGCAGAATTTTATGTAGATGGAAAATACGACTATACAAAATTCGAAGGCGATAAAGGAAGCGTAAGAACGAGCCGGGAGCAAGCCGATTATTTAGCCGATTTGGCAACGAATTACCCTATAATTTCCATCGAAGACGGCATGGATGAAAATGATTGGGAAGGCTGGAAATATTTAACCGAAAAGATTGGAGCTAAGGTGCAATTGGTAGGGCGACGATTTGTTTGTAACCAATGTTGAACGATTGTCTCGTGGTATAGAAAATAAGGTTGCCAATTCCATTCTGGTAAAGGTAAATCAGATCGGGACCCTAACCGAAACCATTGCCGCAGTTAATATGGCTCATAACGCAGGGCTACACTTCTGTAATGTCGCATCGTTCCGGGGAGACCGAAGATAATATCGATAGCCGATCTGGCTGTTGCTTTAAATACAGGCCAAATTAAGACCGGTTCTGCTTCAAGAAGTGATCGTATGGCCAAATATAACCAGCTGCTTCGAATTGAAGAAGAATTAGGACATATTGCCTATTATCCGCAAAGGAACGCTTTCAAGATTTAGTAACAATACTTACAGCGAAATATAAAAGCCATTTTCTTTAGTTGAATTTGGCTTTTTTTATCTATGATATTTATCATGTTAAATATTCCGTTTGTATCGTAACTTATGAGGTTGAAAAAATGGAATATTAATTAAAATAATAAGTTATGAGCGCCTTAAAAGATAAATTATTCAGAAAAATTCAGGAGCATCGCCCACGAACCAGTGATTTGGTAAAAAGGCATGGACACAAAATCATTGACAATGTAACCGTGGCGCAGGCTATAGGGGGAATGAGGGGTATTAAGAGTTTGGTTACAGATATTTCATATCTGGATCCGTTCGAAGGCATTCGTTACAGGGGCTTTACGCTACCCGAGGTTTTAGAACGACTCCCTAAACCGGAAGGAGCTGAAATGCCTTATGTTGAAGGGTTGTATTTTTTATTGCTAACCGGTGAGATTCCTTCTCAAGATGAAGTTGAAGAACTTATGGTCACCTTTAGGAACCGGCGTATCGTGCCACGTTATGTATGGGATGTTATAGATTCATTCCCAAGTGAGAGCCATCCCATGGCAATACTATCGGCTGCTGTAATGAGTTTGCAACGGGAATCCCATTTCAACATTAAATATAAAAAAGGAATGAGCAAAATGGATTACTGGGATTCCACATATGAAGATGCAATAAATCTCATTGCTAAAATGCCATTGATTGGAGCATATATTTACAATAAGTTATATACTCCAGAAAAGGGACACAAAAATCCCAATCCATCATTGGATTTAGGTGGAAATTTTGCTTACATGATGGGCAAGGATAAACCTTATGACGATGTTAGTCGTATGCATTTTATTATACATGCTGATCATGAAAGTGGAAATGTCAGTGCTCATACGGGCCATTTGGTAGCCAGTTCCTTATCAGATGTTTATTATTCAATTTCGGCTATGATCAACGGGCTTGCAGGGCCTTTACATGGATTGGCTAATCAGGAGGTTTTGCGCTGGCTTCAAGGATTGAAGGATAAAATGGGAAGAAAATTTCCTTCCACTAAAGAATTGAAGAAATATGTATGGGATACTTTGAACAGTGGTCAGGTAATCCCCGGTTATGGACATGCCGTACTTAGAAAAACAGACCCCAGGTATACCGTTCAAAGAGAATTCTGCTTAAATCATATGCCAGATGATGATTTGTTTAAGTACGTTGACGCTCTTTACAAAGTCGTACCCGATATTCTAAAAGAACACGGCAAGGCTAAAAACCCATGGCCAAATGTAGATGCACAGTCCGGTGTTGTACAATGGCATTATGGTGTTAGAGAATATGATTTCTATACAGTGCTTTTTGCAATAGGAAGATCGTTAGGTGTTCTTTCCAATATCATTTGGGATAGGGCTTTAGGTTATCCTTTAGAAAGACCAAAATCTGTAACAACAGAAATGCTCGAAAAACTGGTTGAATTAAAAGCTGAGAAAGGTCACGAAGCAGCTGTATAATGGAATACTTATGGATTTGCCAAAATTGCTTAGTGACGTACAATATCCTATTATTTCGATAAAAACAATGTAATATTTAATTTCCCACAGTGACTGTTTTATGTATTGATGCACCGATTTTATTAGTCCCGAATCATGGCTCTAATATGGCTTAAATTTCTTAAATTAGCGTACTTTCAAATTTTTTAAACACATAATAATATGTCTAGTAGTGCTACCTTAGAAATTAACGGTCAAAAATATGAGTTTCCATTAGTTACCGGAACCGAGAATGAAGTTGCAATTGATATTAAAACATTAAGAGGCACCACAGATGGTGTTATAACGATAGACCCCGGTTATAAGAATTCCGGTTCCTGCGAAAGTGGTATTACGTTTTTAGACGGAGAAAAAGGGATCTTGAGATATCGCGGTTACTCCATTGAAGATTTGGCCAGAAAAAACCGATTTTTTGGAAGTGGCATTCCTGTTAATATTTGGCGAACTTCCCAATAAGGAACAACTTGAAAAATTCCATTCCGACATAAAAGAACAATCTGTAGTTGATGATGACATTCGAAAAATTATTGATGCGTTCCCAAAGTCTGCTCATCCCATGGGAGTCTTGTCCTCATTAACAAGTGCATTAACAGCTTTTAATCCCTCTTCCGTTAATGTCGATGCCCAAGATGATATGTATAATGCTATTGTGAAAATTATGGGTAAATTCCCGGTATTGGCGGCCTGGACGCTTCGCAAAAAACATGGATTACCATTGGATTATGGTGATAACAGTTTAGGTTATGTCGAAAATGTATTAAAAATGATGTTTAAAAGACCGACCGAAGAATATATACAAAATAAAGTTGTTGTTGAGGCTTTGGATAAACTCCTTATTCTTCACGCCGATCACGAACAAAATTGTTCGACCTCAACGGTAAGAATTGTAGGTTCTTCCCACGCGGGGTTGTTTCCCTCTATTTCTGCAGGGATTTCTGCGCTATGGGGACCACTTCACGGTGGTGCAAATCAGGCCGTATTGGAAATGCTGGAAGCTATTAAAGAAGATGGGGGTGATACTAAAAAGTATATGGCCAAGGCCAAAGATAAAGCCGATCCTTTCCGATTAATGGGATTTGGGCACCGGGTATATAAAAACTTCGATCCAAGGGCAAAAATAATTAAATCTGCTGCAGATAAAGTGCTGGGAGATTTAGGAATTGAAGACCCTATTTTGGAGATCGCCAAAGGACTCGAAAAAGAAGCCCTGGACGACGATTACTTTGTACAACGCAAACTATATCCTAATGTAGATTTTTATTCCGGTGTAATTTACAGGGCCATGGGAATTCCTACCGATATGTTTACAGTTATGTTTGCTTTAGGACGATTGCCGGGGTGGATTGCACAATGGCGCGAAATGCGACTTCGAAAAGAACCCATAGGGCGTCCAAGACAAATTTATATTGGTGAAAATCACAGAGAACTCATAACGATTAATAATAGATAAAATAAATTTACTTCATTAAAAAGCTTCATAAAGAGTTATGGGGCTTTTTTTATATTTGCCCTATGCTAAAAGTCAATATTAAAAACGAAACCTCCCGTTTAAAAACAGTTCTTCTTGGAACAGCCGCTTGTAATGGACCTACGCCAAAGCCCGAAGATTGTTACGACCCTAAAAGTAAAATGCATGTGCTGGCAGGAACCTATCCCAAAGAGGAGGATATGGTAAAAGAGATGGAAGCTGTTGTGGCCGTATTTCGAAAATATAATGTCGAGGTCTATAGACCAAAGGTGATCGAGGATTGCAACCAAATATTTTCCCGCGATATTGCTTTTGTAATTGAAGATAAAATAATAAGAGCAAATATTTTACCAAACCGGGAAGAAGAGGTGAAAGCCATAAAGTATGTTTGGGATTTAGTGGAAAAGAAAAACAGAATTATCCTTCCGGAAGACTGTCATGTAGAAGGAGGCGATGTGATGCCCTGGAATGACCATGTTTTTATCGGGACTTATTCCGGCGACGATTATCCGGATTATATTACGGCACGGACCAATATTGAAGCCGTAAATGCGATTCAGGATCTGTTTCCAAATAAAATTGTAAAAGGTTTTGAATTACGTAAATCCAACACGGATCCAAAAGAAAACGCCCTGCATTTGGATTGTTGTTTCCAACCTATTGGAACCGATAAAGCCATACTGCACAAGAACGGGTTTTTGGTTGAAAGTGAATACGAATGGTTATTCAATTACTTTGGCAAGGATAATGTCTTCGAAATCAATAAAGACGAAATGTACGATATGAACAGTAATGTGTTTTCTATTTCTGAATCTGTCATTATTTCTGAGGAGAATTTTACGAGACTTAATACCTGGTTACGAAGCCAGGGGTTTACAGTCGAAGAAGTTCCTTATTCTGAAATCGCAAAACAGGAAGGGCTTTTGCGCTGTTCTACTATGCCATTAATAAGGGATTAAGGCATTTTTGAAATTATTATAACTCATCTAAAAAGGAGCCTATATGAAACTCACTATCCTAAAAGCACTGACCATTTGCCTGCTTTTAATAACGGGGTCGGCTTTTGCTCAAAAACTGACCAAAACTGAAAATCAAATTTTAAGAACCGTTTCTGCTAATAATTCTGAAGCCATAGCCTATTTAAAGCAGGTGGTAAATATCAATAGCGGTACTATGAACCCGAAAGGTGTCAAGGAAGTGGGCATGGTGTTTAAGTCGGCCTACGACGATATTGCCTTTCAGACAAGCTGGATAGATATGACTAAAGTTAACAGGGCCGGTCATTTATTTGCAGAAATTAATGGAGATAAAGGAAAGAAATTATTGCTAATCGGGCATTTGGATACCGTATTTGAGGCCGATAGCCCTTTCCAGGAATTTACTATGGTAAACGATAGTATCGCTCACGCCCCGGGAGGAAATGATATGAAGGGTGGCAATGTCATTATACTATATGCATTAAAAGCACTTTCCGATAACGGCTTGTTGGGAAATGCTCAAATTATTGTTGCTTATACCGGAGATGAAGAAAGCACGGGAAAGCCCTTAACAGTGAGCAGAAAGGACTTGATAGAAGCGGCAAAGCGAAGCGATATTGCATTAGGCTTTGAAACTTCTACAGGATTTAATTACGCAACGATAGCAAGAAGAGGGGCTTCGGGATGGAAAGTGGAAGTTGCGGGTAAACGTGCCCATTCTTCAGGGATTTTTAACGATAAGAATGGTGCAGGAGCTGTTTTTGAATTGGCAAGAATATTAAATGAATTCTATAACAACGTAAGGGGCGAGGAGTATTTAACCTTTAATCCGGGAGTTATTTTAGGAGGAACCAAAATATCCTTTGAAGAGGCTTTAAGTACCGGGAACGCTTTTGGTAAAAGTAATGTCATTGCACAGACTGCAGTTGTTGATGGGGGATTACGATTTATTTCGGAAGGACAAAAAGAAAGGGCAAGAGAAAAAATGAGGGCGATTGTTTCCAATAATCTACCTCATACCTCTGCCGAGATAAGCTTTATAGACAGTTATCCTGCTATGGGTCCAACCGAAGGAAATAACAACCTTTTGGAGTTGTTAAATCAGGTTAGTTTGGATCTGGATCAGGGCGGTGTGGAAGCTTACGACCCCGGAAAAAGAGGAGCCGCCGACGTGTCCTTTGTCGCTCAATATGTAGATTGTCTGGATGGATTGGGTACAATGGGAAGTGGCGCTCATACTCCACAGGAAACCGTCAATTTAAATACAATTGAAGCCCTGACAAAACGTACGGCAATATTGATCTATAGATTGATTAACCAGTAGTTTTATTGTATGCAAAATATACTTCAACATTACATACCACATAATGCTTTGCCATCTATACTACAGCTGTTAGATCATGATAATTTAACTGTAAAGATCAAGAAAGAACGTAAAACACGACATGGGGATTATAAAAATTTGCCGGATGGGAAACATCAAATAACCATTAATGCTAATTTAAATCCTTATCGGTTTCTAATCACCCTTATCCATGAAATCGCCCATTTTGAAGCTTATCGTAGTTATGGCAGGTTTATTAAACCCCACGGCTTGGAATGGAAGCGTAAATTTCAGCATCTTATGTTACCTTTTATCAACCCTAATATTTTCCCCAATGAATTATTGCCATTCATTGCAAATCATTTTAAAAACCCCAAAGCCAGCAGCGATACCGATACCACATTATCATTGGCCTTAAGGCAGTATGATGAATCTAATGATAAAACCTACATTTTTGAAGTACCAATGGGTAGAACCTTCAGATTGTATAACGGTAAGGAATTTAAAAAAGTTAACAAACGTGTAAAACGTTACGAATGCATTGAGATTAAAACTGGAAAGTTGTATCTTTTCAATCCAAATGCAGAAGTACAATTATTGGAGTAATTAGATTCTTTCGAAAGAGGGAATCTTAAGAAAGGAAACAGAATTACTATTAAATAGATTTCCATTTACATGGAAATGACAAAAAGTTGTCAATGAATAAAAACTATTATGCCATACTAATGGCAGGCGGTGTGGGTTCCAGGTTTTGGCCGGTAAGTACCCAGGACTTTCCAAAGCAGTTTCACGATATGTTAGGAACCGGCGAAACGCTTATTCAAAAGACCTTTAACCGTTTATGCCAATTTATTCCAAAAGAAAATATTTTTGTTTTAACAAATACCCGTTATAACGCATTGGTATTTGAGCAATTACCCGACATCACTAAACGCCAGGTGGTTCTGGAACCTGCCATGCGAAATACGGCACCTTGTATTTTGTATGCCGCATTAAAGATTCAGAAAGAAAACCCCAACGCATTAATGATCGTTGCGCCAAGCGATCACTGGATTGAGGACGAGGCGAATTTTGCTAAAAATGTTGAGCAGTCCTTCGACTTTTGTTCAAAAAATGATGTCTTAATGACCCTGGGCATACAACCTACTTTCCCAAATGTAGGATATGGTTATATCGAGTTTGATAAATCCGCAGGGGACGAAATAAAAGCCGTAAAACAATTCACCGAAAAACCCAATTACCAAACCGCGAAACAATTTTTAGATCAGGGTAATTTTTTATGGAATGCCGGAATCTTTATGTGGACCGTAAAAAGTGTTATTAAGGCATTTAAGGATAATCAACCGGATCTCCACGAATTGTTCAAAAGGGGCGTGGCTGTTTATAATACCGAATTGGAAGATGATTTTATAAATGAGAATTATGGCAATGCTGAAAATATTTCGGTGGACTATGCCATCATGGAAAAATCAAAGAACGTTTATGTATTGCCTGCAGAGTTTGATTGGAATGACCTTGGTACTTGGGGAAGCCTTTATGATAAACTCCAAAAGGACGGGCACAACAATGCCATTTTAAACGCAAAATCCCTGGCAGAAAATGCCCAAGGTAACATTATCAGGTCCAAAAAAGACAAGCTGGTGGTTATTGATGGCTTAGACGATTACATAGTTGTAGACAACGATAAGGTTCTTTTAATTTATCCAAAAAATAAGGAGCAGGATATTAAACAGGTGCTGCAAAGAATAAAAAATAAATTCGGTGAGAATTATGGATAATTAATGATGTTCAGTTTATAGTATTTGACATAAGTTTATATAATAAATATGGAAGAAAGTAAGTTTAATTTTTCCGGTGAAGATAATCAGGACCAGGCTTTAGAATAATCTAAAGAAGCAATTAAACAAGAAGCTAAAGGATTATTAACGAGCTTAAAATATTTTATAACAGAGTTACTGGATACCCTTGTCGTTCAAAGCATGAAATAATTACTGTTTTTCCTCGATATACATTTGTCGGACTTTCTTCATGAGATCGGAAGAATAGACAAAGTCGGTAACCACCTGGTTATCTGTTTTAAAAATGGTTTCATTAGTTCCTTCCCAGGCCTTCACACCGTCCTTTAGGAAAATGATCTTCTCCCCAATTTCCATTACCGAGTTCATATCGTGAGAGTTAATTACCGTTGTGATATTGTATTCATCCGTAATTTCCTGGATCAGGTTATCAATTACAATGGCGGTCTTAGGGTCAAGCCCGGAGTTAGGTTCGTCACAAAATAAATACTTAGGGTTATTAACAATGGCCCTGGCAATAGCAACGCGTTTTTGCATACCTCCTGACGCTTCACTTGGCATTTTATGATGTGCATCACCCAGGTTAACGCGTTTTAAAACGAAATTAACACGATCCTCCATTTCACTCTTATTTTGATTGGTAAACATACGAAGTGGAAACTTTACATTTTCGGCTATGGTCATAGAATCGAACAATGCTCCCCCTTGAAAGACCATTCCTATTTTTGCCCTTAAATCACGTTTTTCGTTTGTGGAAAGCTGCGAATATATTTTACCATCGTAGGAAATACTCCCCTGTTCATAGTCAAATAAGCCCAACAGACATTTTATTAAAACAGTCTTTCCCGAGCCGCTTTGACCAATAATCAGATTTGTTTTTCCTTTATCGAAGGAAGTACTGATATCCTTTAGAATATGAGCATCACCGAAGCTTTTATGTAATCCTTTAACAACAATCATTATCCCAAAAGCATATCTGTTAATATATAATTTAAAAGTATAATCATCACACTGGTCCACACAAATGATGTTGTACTGGCCTTACCGACTTCCAAAGATCCACCCTTCATATAATACCCATGAAAAGAAGGTATGGTTGCCAGTAAAAAAGCAAAGACAAATGTCTTAATAAAAGCGTAGACGATATGAAACGGAATAAAATCCTGCTGAACTCCCGCTATATAATCTTCAAGTGTTGTAAATCCGCCATAAACACAGGCCGCCATACCTCCAAGAATACCTAAAAATATAGCTATGGAGATCGCGAAAGGATATAATAAAAGGGCGATGGTCTTAGGAAATACCAAATAATTAAGGGAGTTGATCCCCATAACCTCCAGGGCATCAATTTGCTCTGTAACCCGCATCGTTCCAATACTGGAGGTAATAAATGAACCCACTTTACCCGCCATAATAATTGAAATAAACGTCGGTGCAAATTCTAATATAATAGATTGCCGCGTTGCGAAACCCACCAAATATTTAGGAATTAACGGATTGTTAATGTTTAATGCAGTTTGTATGGTAACAACCCCACCTACAAAAAAGGCGATAAAGGCTACAATCCCCAGGGAACCGATTATGAGATCATCGATGTCTTTTAAAATGAGATGTTTCATTACAGACCATTTTGTTGGCTTGCGAAACATTTCCTTGATCATTAAAAAATAAAGCCCGATACTTTGCAGGTAGTTCATACACTATAAGTTCCTGCTAAAGTAAAAAAATACTGCGATTATTTTAAATTAAGATATATTAAAAACCTTATTTTTGAATTGTATCACATAAATCTCTAAAATGAAAAAAATCTTATCCTTAATATTTCTCTTAATATGCTCTTATTCCTGCATAAAGCAAAATAATACAGAGCTAAATGCAGAAGTGCAAGATCATGAAGCATATGTTTTACGACCAAAATTGGTAGTTGGTATTGTCATTGACCAGATGAGATACGATTATTTAACCCGGTTTTACAGTAAATATGGAGATGGGGGTTTTAAGCGCCTTGTAAAAGAAGGCTTTAATTGTAAGAACAACCATTATAATTATGTGCCAACTTATACAGGCCCGGGACATACTTCAATTTATACAGGAACAACACCAAAATATCATGGAATAATTAGCAATGAATGGTATGACAAAGAAATTAAAAATACTGTGTATTGTGCTGGTGACAGCACAGTTCAATCGGTGGGCACTTTGAGTGCAGCCGGGCAGATGTCCCCACATAGAATGCTAACAACTACTTTTGCCGATGAGAATAGATTGTTTACCCAGATGCGTGGAAAAACCGTTGGAATCTCAATAAAGGATCGGGGCGCAATTCTTCCTGCCGGGCACACGGCAAATGCGGCCTATTGGTTCTATGGCGAGCAAGAGGGGCTATGGATTACAAGTACTTTTTATACGAATGAGCTACCAGATTGGGTCGATGAATTTAATAATTCGAATAAAGTCGAATCTTATTTTAAAGTTTGGAACACATTATACGATATAAAAACTTATACCGAAAGTGGAAGCGATTTAAACAATTTTGAAGGCATTTATAATGGAAAGGAAACCGCGACCTTTCCTTATGATCTGATGACCTTAAAAGATAAAAATAGAAATTTTGAAATTTTAAAAGTGACCCCTTATGGTAATAGTATCACTACCGATTTTGCTATTGCAGCGCTTGATGGTGAAGAATTAGGGCAAGACAATACAACAGATGTATTTACTGTAAGTTTTTCCAGTACCGACTATGTAGGGCATTATTTTGGGGTAAATTCTAAAGAAATTGAAGACACTTATATTCGTATGGATAAAGATCTTGAGAGATTATTAAATGCATTGGATTCTAAAGTTGGTGAAGGAGAGTATACGGTTTTTTTAACCGCCGATCACGGCGCAGTTAATGTGCCATCTTATTTGCAAAGCCTAAAAATTCCTTCCGGATATATTAATTCTGTAACCTCAAGACAGCAGCTTAATGACTTTATGTTTAAAACATTTAAATCAAAGAACTTGATTGAAAATGTAAGTAATAATCAGGTTTTTTTAAATAAGGAAGCCATTACACAATTAAGATTAAATGTAAAGGAGGTTCAGGAAGCGATTGCAAATGAATTGATTAACCATGAATTCGTAGATAAGGTTTATACCGCTTCTGCTATGAGCAGTACTTCATTTAACCATGGGGTTGAGCTCTTATTACAAAACGGATTTAACCAAAAGAGATCGGGAGATGTGTTGGTTGTTTACGATCCGGCAGTTATTTCGTATTCGAAAACAGGATCTACTCATGGATCTGCCTTAAATTACGACACCCATGTGCCACTTATATTCTTTGGAAAAGGGATTAATCACGGCAGCACCGTACAAAAAACATATATTACCGATATAGCTCCAACAATATCATCATTATTGGGGATTAGTTTTCCAAACGGAGCCACAGGAAAACCATTGGAAAAAGTGTTACGTTATAACTGATCTTTAACTTCAAGGTTAATAGCTTCAATATAATTTAATAAGTCTTCCTTACCAATACTTTTTGAAGAGGAAGTAATAAAATATGAGGGCAGTTCCTCCCAGGTCTCTAAAAGTATGGCCTTATAATGTTCGATGTGATTTTCTATGGCTTTGGGTTTCAGTTTATCTGCTTTCGTGAAAATTATAGAAAAAGGGATCATGTGCTCCCCCAACCATTCCATAAAATTCAGATCTATGGGTTGAGGTTCATGTCTAATATCTATCAGGACAAAAGCCGAAACCAGCTGTTTACGATTTTCAAAGTAGGCCGTAATAAACTTTTGAAAGGTTTTTTTCGAAGACTTTGAAACTTTGGCATACCCATACCCCGGCAAATCCACCAAATACCAATTCTTATTGATGATAAAATGATTTATGAGTTGTGTCTTTCCAGGTTTTCCCGAGGTTTTGGCCAAACTTTTTCTACCGGTCAGCATGTTTATCAATGAAGATTTCCCTACGTTGCTGCGACCAATAAATGCGTACTCCGGAATATTATTGTTCGGGCATTTATTAACGTCCTGATTACTGATAACAAATTCGGCCGATTTAATTTTCATTTATAAATTCCAGGTTTAAGTTTATTTATAGAACGTTTTAAAAAGGAAATTAAGAAGAACAGACACTATTAGAATTTTCTGTCTGTAAGCCATTGCAAAAGAATTTGGTTAAATTCTTCAGGATGTTCCATCATGGCCGCATGACCGCATTTGTCAATCCAAAACAAGTCAGAATCGGGTAATAGCTCTTGAAAAACTTCGGCAACCTCGGGAGGTGTAACGATATCATTCTTTCCCCAAATAATACAGGTAGACGTTTCCATAGAGGGGAGATCTTTAGACATATTATGGCGAATGGCGCTTTTGGCAATTGCAAGGGTCTTAATAAGCTTGTTTCGATCATTTACTGTGGCATAAACATCATCAACTATTTTTTTAGTCGCAATTTCAGGGTCGTAAAAAACTTCCTGGGCCTTTTTTTTAATCACTTCATAATCACTTCTTTTGGTATAGCCACTCCCCATGGCACTTTCATATAATCCCGAACTTCCGGTAATAACCAAAGCCTTTACTTTTTCAGGATAAAGTTTTGTATGGTATAAACCAATATGCCCCCCTAAGGAATTACCCAACAAAATAACTTTGCCATAATTTTTATAACTAATAAAATTGTACAAATATTTGGCAAAATTTTTCACATTCGTTTTTAACAGGGGCATCGTATAAAGAGGAAGTTCAGGAATAACGACTTTGTATCCATTTTTACTAAAGAAGTCTATAACTGCATCAAAGTTACTTAACCCTCCCATTAGACCGTGAAGAATAATTATTGGTGTACCCTCGCCAGCTTCAATATAACTGTAATCACCATCTTTAATTAAAGTGTACGCCATAAATACCGTTTCGTTTCTCTTTGAACAAATCTACACAATTTTTATTTAAAGAATTCAAACGATTATTGGAAGCTGTTAATTAAAATATCCACTCATTTAACTATCTGATTTATAGATTTTAAATTTTTTTAAAAAGCGGTTATTGACCGAGTTAATCTGCTTTTGGTAGAAAATTATTAACAAAGTGGTAAAAAGTGGTAAAAAGTGGTAAATTTTTTATTAGATTTGAATCATATACTATCAAACCAACTTAAACCTTGAATTCTTTAATAGGGACATACGAATGTAAAGTTGATGCCAAATGCAGATTAATGCTGCCATCGGCCATAAAGAAGCAATTGTCTCCTGTTGTTCAAGGTGGATTTGTTTTAAAGCGGGCAGTATTCCAGTCATGTTTGGAGCTTTATCCTATGACCGAATGGGAAGCTTTAATGCAGAAGGTAAATAAACTTAATCGCTTCAATAAGAAGAATAATGATTTTATACGTCGATTTACTGCTGGCGTAAAATTTATCGAGCTTGATGCTTCCGGACGTTTACTCATTCCAAAAGATTTAATAGTATTTGCAGGTATTACCAAAGACATTGTTGTGTCTTCGGCCATTAATATTATTGAGATTTGGGATAAAGATAACTACGAAAAAGTAATTGATGATGCCGCTTTGGATTTTGCGGATTTAGCCGAAGATGTCATGGGGCAAGATGAAAACGATGATGGAGTATCATAATGCGGTATTGCTCGAAAAAGCAGTTGATGGTTTAAAGATTGTTGCGGATGGGACATACGTTGATGCAACTTTTGGAGGGGGAGGGCACAGCAAAGAGATATTAAACCGCTTAAGTAATAAAGGAAAATTAATAGCATTCGATCAAGATCAAGACGCTCTTTTAAATAAAATTGATGATAGCAGATTTACATTAATTAACGAAAACTTTAGGCACCTTAATAGGTTTTTAAGATTTCATGGTGTAAAAACAGTCGATGGTATTCTTGCTGATTTTGGAGTGTCTTCACATCAGTTTGATGTGCCAAACCGTGGATTTTCTACACGATTTGAGGCAAATCTCGATATGAGAATGAATCAGCAAGATATCCTATCGGCGTTCACAGTTATTAACGATTATGATGAGCAACAGTTGAGACAAGTATTTTGGGAATACGGGGAATTGAGACAAGCGCCGGCATTGGCGAGGACAATAGTTTCGAGTCGAAAAGAAGAAGATATTAAAACCACCGGCCAATTAAAGGAAGTGATAAAAAAACATCTTCCGCCACATCGAGAAAATAAAATATTGGCTCAAATCTACCAGGCAATCAGGATAGAGGTGAACCAGGAGATAGAAGTGTTAAAAGAATTTTTAATTCAAACGCCGCGTTTACTAAAAAAGGGAGGGAGATTAAGTTTTATATCCTATCACTCATTAGAGGATAGATTGGTAAAGCGATATATAAGAAGTGGAATGTTTGAAGGAGAGCCCGAAAAAGATGTGTTTGGAAATGTAAGTGTTCCATTTAAAAAAGTCGGAAAATTGATTATTCCAGCGCAGGAGGAAATAAATACTAACAATAGAGCCAGAAGTGCAAAATTAAGAATAGCAGAAAAATTATAATAATAAAAGTGCTTTGCATTATAGAGCGATACTGCAAAGACCGAAAGAATGAAAAAAAGTATATACGGCGTTTTAAGAGGGACATTCCTAATAAGTGACGATTCATTTAAGAATTGGAGATTTATCATTTTTCTATCGTTTCTGGGAGTCATTATGATCGCGAGTTCACATAGTGCAGATCGAAAAGTATATGAGATCGCCAGATTAAATGAAGAAGTAAAGGAATTACGCTCGGCCTTTGTTGAAGGTCGTTCCAAGCTTATGAAATTAAAAATGGAATCTTCGGTGATAAGGAAGTTAGCTCCTAAAGAAATGTTGCCTTCCGACATACCGCCGAAAAAAATAATAGTAATCCCACAAAATTAAAGCTCAATCTTGGCAGCAAACGAGAAGAACATATTAAACCGATTGTATTTTGTAGCAGGATGTATGTTCATCTTCTCGCTGCTTGTGATCTATAAATTAATAGACATTCAGTTTGTTCAGGGAAATCAATACAGGGAGCTGGCAGAAAAAAGAACGGTTAAAAATGTTGAAATACCGGCAAACCGAGGCAATGTATATTCGGCCGATGGAAGCCTTTTGGCTACTTCGGTTCCAAAATATGATATAAGAATTGATGCCGTAACACCTTCATTAAAGAACTTCGAAAAATATTTAAAGCCCTTATGCGATTCCTTGTCAAAGTTTCATGGCAAACCCTCAAGTTACTATCAACAAAAAATCAGGGTGGCAAGGTCAAATAAAAACCGATATTTTCTATTGGCCAGAAATCTGGGCTATTCCAATTATTTGAGGTTTAGAAGTTTTCCATTATTAGAGTTGGGAGCCTTTGGAGGCGGTTTAATTGTGGAACAAAAGACTAAGCGTGAACATCCCATGGGAGGTATCGCACAACGTTCTATTGGCTATGAGCGTTTTGACGACCAGGGCAATGTCTCGAGAGCCGGTATAGACGGTGCCTTTGGTGTTAAATATTTAAGGGGAACAAATGGACAGCGCCTGAAACAAAAAATTGGCAAGGGGCAGTGGAAACCCATTGAAGATTATAATCAGGTAGAGCCAAAGGATGGCTATGACGTTTATACTACCATCGATGTAAACATTCAGGACATAGCACATCACGCGCTTTTGGAACAACTCGAAAGGTTTAGTGCCGACCACGGCTCGGTAATAGTAATGGAGACCAAGACCGGCGAGATCAGGGCCATTTCAAATTTAGGACGTACATCAAAAGGCACATATTATGAACGGTTGAATTATGCCGTTGGTGAATCTCATGAACCGGGCTCTACCTTTAAACTTATGGTAATGGTTGCTGCCTTGGAAGATAAAGTTATCGATACAGCCGATGTAGTCGATACCGAAAAAGGCGTATTGTCCTTTTATGGCCGCAAAGTTAGAGATTCTAAACGTGGTGGCTATGGAAAAATATCGGCGTCTAAGGCCTTTGAAGTGTCCTCAAATACCGGAATGGTTAAGCTTATCACGAATAGTTATAAGAACAACCCTTCAAAATTTGTGGACAGGCTCTATAAAATGGAATTAAATAACACATTACAACTGCCTATAGTAGGAGAAGGAAAGCCCAAAATAACTCACCCTTCAGATAAAAAAAATTGGGATGGGTTGGATCTACCCTGGATGGCCTTTGGTTACGGTGTATCCTTAACACCTTTGCAAACCTTAACGTTTTATAACGCTATTGCCAATGACGGAGAAATGGTAAGGCCACGGTTTTTACGGGAAGTAAAAGAGTTTAACAAGGTAATCGTGCCTTTTGAAAAGGAGGTAATTAACCCTGCTGTATGTTCTAAGGAAACGGCGAAGAAAGTGCAGCAAATGATGAAGAATGTCGTTGAAAAGAAACACGGTACGGCACATAATATTTATTCCTCAAATTTTTCGATGGCCGGTAAAACAGGAACCTGTCAAACCGAATATTGGATAGAACCCGGGCTCTATATTTCTTCATTTGTAGGCTATTTTCCTGCCGAAGACCCAAAGTACTCCTGCATTGTTGTAATTCATAAACCTGATAAAAAAATGGGCTACTATGGTAACGTGGTTGCCGCTCCGGTATTTAAAAAAATTGCTCATAAAATATATACCGACACGCCAATTGTTGATACCGTAGTGAATTTGGATGAGAATTTTTCTGAAGTCGAAAAGAGCTACGACGCATATTATAAAACTGCTCAAAAGTATAAAACTATAATGCCCGATGTTAAGGGTTTACCAGCAATGGATGCCATAACCCTCCTTGAGAATATGGGAATGAAAGTAAAACTTGTAGGAAGTGGAAAGGTAATAACCCAATCGGTTACAAAAGGCACCAAACTAAGTAAGAATCAAACGATAATATTGCATTTATCTTGATAGAATTAAAGAACATATTATATAAAGTAACTCTTAACGCCGTAGTTGGAAGTACGAGCATAGCAATAAACGAGATTCTATTTGATTCTCGTAAAGTTCGTGCCAACGATGTCTTTGTCGCTATTAAAGGAAGTACGTTTGATGGGCATGACTATGTAGATGTTGCTATACAGCAAGGTGCTGTGGCAATTGTTTGTGAAAAAATTCCGGACGTAAGTGCAAATGGAGTTACCTATGTTGAGGTCGATAGCCCCTCCAGGGCATTGGCAATTATGGCTTCAAATTATTATGGCCTTCCCTCGGAAAACCTAAAACTTGTTGGTGTAACAGGAACAAACGGTAAAACCACAATAGCTTCATTGTTATTTCAATTATTCAAAAAGGCCGGATACAAAGTTGGATTATTGTCTACGGTAAAAAATTCTTGTTAACGACAAATCTTACGAAGCAATACACACTACCCCCGATTCATTAACCATAAATAAATACTTAAGCGAAATGAACAATGATGGCGTTGAGTTTTGTTTTATGGAAGTGAGTTCTCATGGAATAGATCAAAACAGAACCGAAGGCTTGCATTTTGCAGGGGGGATATTTACCAATTTATCACATGACCATTTAGACTATCATAAAACATTTGCAGCATACCGCGACGTTAAAAAGGCATTTTTCGATAAGTTACCGAGATCGGCATTTTCATTGGTGAATATCGATGATAAAAATGGATTATATATGTTGCAAAACACCACCTCAAAAAAATACACCTATGCCTTAAGAAGTTACGCCGATTACAGAGCTCAAATATTGGAAAATCAATTAAATGGGCTGTTTCTTAAGATCAACGATAATGAAGTCTGGGCAAAACTCATTGGAAATTTTAATGCCTATAACCTCATTGCCATTTACGGCACGGCAGATTTATTGGGCCTCGAAAGTGTCGAGATCCTGCGTCTAATTAGCGAGTTGGAAAGTGTTAGCGGAAGATTTCAATATTTAATCTCGGATGAAAAGATCACGGCTATTGTAGATTATGCGCATACACCGGATGCCCTTAAAAATGTACTGGAAACCATTAATAGCATTCGTACAAAGAACGAAGAATTGATTACAGTCGTGGGATGCGGTGGCGATAGGGACAAAACCAAGCGGCCAAAGATGGCACATTTGGCCTCAGCATTAAGCACCAGAGTGATTTTCACCAGTGATAATCCGAGATCTGAAGATCCAATAACCATTATAGAAGATATGGAAGAAGGCGTGGAGCCACAAAATTTTAATAAGACCATGTCAATTGTTGATCGAAGGCAAGCCATAAAAACAGCCTGTCAATTCGCTAACCCTAGGGATATCATCTTAATTGCCGGTAAAGGGCATGAGACCTATCAGGAAATCAAGGGTAAAAGAACCGATTTTAATGATTATAAGATTGTTGAAGAATTTTTAAAACAATTACAGAAATAGCATGCTGTATTATTTATTCGAATATTTAGAAAAAGAATTCCAATTTCCAGGGGCATCCCTCTTTGGTTATTTATCATTTAGAGCCGCTTTTGCAATTATTTTGTCTTTACTAATCTCTACCATTTACGGTAAACGAATCATAAATTATTTAAGTAAACAGCAAGTAGGTGAAACTATTCGGGATTTAGGCCTGGAAGGCCAGCAGGAAAAAACCGGAACACCAACAATGGGAGGGATCATTATAATTCTGGCGACCCTAATTCCAGTAATACTTGTGGCAAAATTGGACAATATTTATATCATCCTGCTTCTGGTAACCACGATTTGGATGGGAATAATTGGATTTATAGATGACTATATCAAAAAATTCAAAAAAAACAAGGAAGGATTAAAAGGAAAGTTCAAAGTTATTGGCCAGGTAGGATTAGGACTTATTGTAGGGACAACATTATATTTTCATCAGGATGTCACCATAAAAGAGCAGTTAACTCCAGCCCAAAAACAGGAAATAGTGGTTTCCGATACTTTAGAAAGCGTGCCTTCTAACCCTGAAATAAAATCTACAAAAACAACAATACCATTTGTAAAGGGAAATGAGTTTGACTATGCCAGTTTAATAACATGGATAAGCCCAGGGCTGAGTAAGTATGCATGGATCGTATTTATTATTGTCGTCATCTTCATAATTACCGCCGTTTCCAATGGGGCTAATCTTACTGATGGTATTGACGGTCTCGCAGCGGGTACATCGGCAATAATCGTACTCACTTTAGGGATTTTCGCATGGGTTTCCGGTAATATCATTTTTTCAGAATATCTCAACATTATGTACATCCCAAGGGTAGAAGAAATTACCATATATATCGCAGCTTTTGTCGGGGCACTGATAGGGTTTTTATGGTACAATACCTACCCGGCACAAGTATTTATGGGTGATACAGGAAGTTTAACCATTGGAGGAATAATTGCGGTAATAGCAATTGCAGTGCGAAAAGAATGGCTCATCCCATTATTGTGCGGGGTCTTTCTTGCTGAGAATTTATCTGTCATATTACAAGTAGGCTATTTTAAATATACCCGGAAGAAATATGGTGTGGGACGGCGGATTTTTAAAATGTCTCCTTTACATCATCATTATCAAAAATCCGGGCACCATGAAAGTAAAATTGCCACACGATTCTGGATTATTGGAATCCTGTTGGCGATAATGACAATAGTGACCTTGAAAATTAGATAGATGAAAAGGCTAGTAGTTCTTGGAGGAGGAGAAAGCGGGATTGGAACGGCGCTGCTGGGAAAGAAGAAAGGATTTGAAGTTTTTGTTTCCGATAAGGGAACGATAAAAAATAAATATAAAGACGCTCTTTTACATAATGAGATTGAATGGGAAGAACATCAGCATTCCGAAGACAAGATTCTTAATGCCGATCTGGTGATGAAAAGTCCGGTAATTGCCGATAATGTGCCTTTAGTGAAAAAGTTTGTAGAGCACGATATACCGGTTATTTCCAAAATAGAGTTTGCTTACAAATTTACCGAGGAAATTCTTATAGGAATAACGGGTAGCAATGGCAAAACAACGACAACAATGATGACGCACCATATTTTAAAAAATGGGGGAATGAATGTTGGAATGGCTGGGAATATTGGAGATAGCTTCGCGAAACAATTGGTTAAAAGCAGTTATGAATACCACGTATTGGAGTTAAGCAGCTTTCAGTTGGATGGTATTAAAACCTTTAGACCACATATTGCCATTATTACCAACATCACTCCCGACCACCTGGATAGATATGACTATAAGTTGGAAAACTATATCGAGTCAAAATTTAGAATTGTGATGAATCAAACCAATGCCGATTATCTCATCTATGATGCCGATGATACAGAGATAGTAAACTATATAAAAACGAATCCGATTCAATCTACATTATTGCCATTTTCCTTAACAAAGAAAATTGAAAATGGAGCGTATTTAGAAAATAATAATATAAACCTAACAATAGATAATAACCAAATAATTATGCCAACAACAAACTTAACTTTAGAAGGAAATCATAACATTAAAAATGCCATGGCAGCTTCGACCGTGGCGCATCTGTTAAAA
>PVMK01127625.1_pt1 | contig 46632 bp, 43 predicted proteins | sample 1853481 | NCBI WGS metagenome assembly PVMK01 (sample SAMN08533507, study PRJNA380276) | Marine sediment metagenome, whole genome shotgun sequencing project.
TGTCAACAATCGCGATCACCGCAAGCTGCTAGTCGTCGATCGGCAGGTCGGTTTCACGGGCGGCGTGAACCTGGGCGACGAGTGGGCTCCCAAGAGTGCAGGTGGCGCAGGCTGGCGCGATGACACGATCCGGATCGAGGGCCCAGCGGTCGAGCAGATGTGCGACATCTTCAACTATGGTTGGCGTCTCATTCTCGAACCGGCGACCGCGGCCAAGCCTCGATTCCGACCGCCGGTCGATACGGGTGACGGCAAAGGCAGCCGGGTCCGCGTCTTGGCCAATCACTACTTCCGGGAGCGTCGCGCGATCCGGCAGGCGTACCTCCACCGGATAGAGAACGCCCAGCGGTCGGTCTGCATCACCAACAGTTACTTCGTCCCTGACGGACACATCCGCCGGGTGCTTTCCCGGGCCGTCGACCGCGGGGCCGAGGTACGCGTGCTCGTCCCCGGAAAGACCGACGTCCTCGCGGCACGGCACGCGGCGCGCAAGCTCTACGGGCGTCTTCTGGAAGCGGGGATACGACTCTACGAGTGGCAGGGCCCAATCCTCCACTCCAAGACCGCGGTCATCGACGGCCGCTGGTGCACCGTGGGCACCTACAACCTCGACTCCCGGTCCTTGCGTTTCAATCTCGAGGTCGTTGCGGCTATCGAGGACGCCGCGGTTGCGGGCGCCATGGAAGAACGGTTCAACGAAGACCTCGAGCAGGCCACGCCGGTCTCCTACGAGGAGTGGAGGCGTCGCCCCTTGCACGTGCGGATGCTAGACGACTTTTTCTATCGCTTTCACAGGCTGCTTTGACGTGGAACGAAAGCCCCAACACACGTATCTGGACCCGCTCGATGCGATTTGGCTGACGGTTGCTGACCGCATCGGCTTCCGAGTCGAACGCTCCACCGAGGTCTATGCCTCGACCGACGGGAAGGGCGTGATGACGATCGGCGACCCAAGCACGCTCGACCCCGACGACTGCCTGGCGCAGATGATCCTTCACGAGCTGTGCCACTCGTTGATCGAAGGGCTCGAAAGCCTCGGGGTGCCGGACTTTGGCCTCGACAACGAGAGCGAGCGGGATGTGGTGCGCGAACACGCGTGCCTCAGATTACAGGCATGGCTGACCCACAAATATGGTCTTCGCAGAGTGCTCGCCCCGACCACGGACTTCCGCAACTACTACGACGAGCTTCCGGAGGACCCATTCGCGGATAACACAGACCCGGCGACCGCCGCGGCCAAGCTGGGAGCGGCTCGGTCGGAGGAGGGGCCCTGGGCGCCGCATCTCTGGGAGGGCCTCGCGGCCACGGCCAAAATCCTGAAGGTTGCCAACCAGCTAGGCGCCGCCGACCCAGAGGCCACAACCGCCCCGATCTGGTCGCAATTGAAGCAATAATTCACCCCGTAAAACCGACGCGTTGCGTCGTCCACGGGGCTTCGCTGGCACTGACGCTGGCACTGACGCTGCCCCTGGCACTGATACCGCCACTGCCACCCCATCCCAGTCACCCCCTCCCCTGGCACCCCACAGCCCGCATGGTATACGTCGCCCGCTTCATCCGAAGCCGGAGGCCCCGGCCTCCGAAATCAATCACCTCTCTCGGCTCGATCAGACGTTCCGGTGCCCCTTCGGGGGTTGTTCGTCTGGGGAGGGGGCAGCGCAACCGAAAGGAGAAATGAGCAATGGTTGAACCTACGCATGAGATCCAGGAAGCGCCCGAGTTGGCGGCCCTGGGCAGCCCCGACGTCGCGTCGGGCGATCTACCAATTGGCCTCCGGCCCCTCATCGACGCCGGTGTGCACTTTGGTCATCAGACCAAGCGCTGGAACCCGCGGATGCGCCCCTACATCTACGGCGCCCGTAACGGGATTCACATCATCGACCTCGACCAGACCGCGGAGCTCTTCAAGCGAGCTTACGCGTTCATGGGCGATACGGTTGGACGCGGCGGGCATGCTCTCTTCGTCGGCACCAAGCGCCAGGCGGCGGAGATCGTCCGTGAAGAGGCCATCCGCTCCGGTCAATTCTTCGTCACCGGCCGTTGGCTCGGTGGCACACTTACCAACTTCCGCACGATGAAGAGCGGCATCGACCGGCTCCGCAATATCGAGCAGCAGATCGAGGATGGCACCATCAACTCGCTTCGCAAGAAGGAAGCGCTGTCGATTCGCCGCGAGGGCGAGAAGCTCGAGAAGTATCTCGGCGGCATCAAGATGATGACCAGCCTTCCGTCGGTGCTCTTCATCATCGATCCGCACAACGAGCACATCGCCGTCAATGAGGCGCGCAAGCTCCACATCCCAATCGTCGCGCTCACCGACACCAACTGTGATCCCGACCTCATCGACTTGGTCATTCCAGGTAACGACGACGCGATTCGCTCGATCAAGCTGATCACCTCGCGTATCGCGGATGCGTGCATCGAGGGTAGCCAACAGCGTCGCGACTTCCTGCAGCACGACGGCGCCCTGGCGCCCGACGCGGCCTCGGCCGAGGGCGTGCAGATCGAGTTCGCCCGCAAGCGCGGCTCGGCGCCCCCGGTTCTTGGAGGAAAGGAATAGTGCCCGAAATCACTGCATCCATGGTCAAGGCGCTTCGCGATCGCACTAGCGCGGGCATGATGGCGTGTCGCGATGCGCTCCGTGAGACCGAAGGCGACGAAGAAAAGGCGATTGAGATCATTCAGAAGAAGGGTCTCAGCAAGGTCGCCAAAAAGGCCGGCGCCATCGCAGGCGACGGCCTCGTCCACGCCTACATTCACGGCGTGGGCCGGGTAGGCGTCCTCATCGAGATCAACTGTCAGACCGACTTCGTGGCGCGTGGCGAGGACTTTCAGCAGTTCGTCGAGGAGACCGCCATGCAGGTGGCCGCCGAGGCGCCGCTCTTCGTGAGTGAAGACAGCATCCCGGAGAACGAGATCCTCGCTCGCACCGCGATCTTCCGCGGTCAGATCGAAGAGGAAGCCCGGGCAACTGGTAAGGACAAACCGGCCGCAGCCATCGAGAAGATCGTCGAAGGCAAGCTCGCAAAGTGGAAGAAGCAGGCTTGCCTCCTCGACCAGCCGTCCATCATGGGCGACGAAAAGACCATTCGTCAGCTCATGGAAGAGCTCAGCGCGAAGATTGGCGAGAAAATCAGCATTCGCCGCTTCACCCGCTACGAGCTCGGCGAAGGGATCGAAAAAAAGAAATCGGACCTGGCGGCAGAGGTGACTGAGGCGCTAAAAGGCTCTTGAGTCATGACGAACGGGGCCAAGCTCACGCGGGTACTACTCAAGCTCTCAGGCGAGGTGCTCTCCGGTGGACCCACTGGTAAGAGCATTGACCCTGAGACCCTAAAAGCGATTAGCGAGGAGCTGGCGGAAGTCCACTCGAGTGGATGTCAGATCGGCATCGTCATCGGCGGTGGCAACATCTTCCGCGGCCTCAAGGGAAGCGCCACTGGAATGGACCGCACCGCGGCCGATCACATGGGCATGCTGGCCACCGTCGTGAACGGCATCGCGCTCCAGGATGGGCTCGAGAAGGCTGGGGTCGATACGCGCGTGATGAGCGCGCTCGAAATAAGGGCCGTGTGCGAGCCCTACATCCGGCGCCGCGCTGTGCGCCACTTGGAGAAGGGTCGGGTGGTGATTTTCGTTGCCGGCACCGGCAACCCATACTTCTCGACCGACACCGCGGCCGCCCTCCGTGCGATGGAGATTCGTGCCGACGCGCTTTGCAAGGCCACCAAGGTCGAGGGCATTTATGACAAGGACCCCGTCCATCACGACGACGCCAAGATGGTCCGGCGGATGAGTTACGATCGGTTCCTGATGGAGCGGGTCGGGGTCATGGACGCCACGGCGGTCGCGCTGTGTCGCGACAATGACTTGCCCATCCGGGTATTCAAGCTGACTGAGTCTGGGAACATTAAACGGGTTGTCATGGGCGAAGACGTCGGTAGCCTAGTGACGGCGGAGGGTTGATCTCCGCTCGATTCGAGGGAACCGATGCTTGCTGAAACACTAGAAGAGCTGGGCGCGTCGATTGACAAGGCGCATGAGTCGCTCAAGCGTGATCTCTCCAAGATTCGCGCCGGTCGCGCAAACCCTGGCATTCTCGACGGCCTGCGGATCGACTACTACGGTTCGCCGACTCCGCTGAAGCAGCTCGCGTCGATTTCGGTGCCCGAGGCGCGCATGATCGTCCTCAAGCCGTTTGACCGTACTCAGATGCAGCCCATCGAAAAGGCGATCATGGAGGCACAACTCGGCCTCAACCCCTCCAATGACGGCGAGATCATCCGCATCCCAATGCCTCCCCTCACCGAGGAGCGTCGCAAAGACTTGGTCAAGCTGGCTCGCAAGTCGGGTGAGGACTGCAAGGTCGCGATTCGCAAGGCGCGGCACGACGCCAAAGACATGATCGACAGCCTTCAAAAAGGAGGCGAGGTCGGCGAAGACGACGCCGACCGCGCTCGCAAAGAACTTGAAGAGACTGTCAAAGTCGGCACCAGCAAAGTCGACGAGATTGTTGGCAAGAAAGAAACCGACATCCTCGAGGTCTAGGCAATAGTGTGGGCGCGGGACAAACTGCCCGCCGCAGGCTTCTAGAACGGCCTGCCAAAGTTCACGTAGAACTGCGTCCCGCCGCCTGAGTCCAAGCCATACGCGAAGCCGACGCGGAGCGAGTACGACTGCACGTATCCCAACGTGAAGTCCATCAGGATTTCGGCGCCGGTGCCTTTGCGGAAGGTGTTGAAGTCGAGTGCTCCGAAGTACGCGTCGCCGTAATCGAAAAACACTAGCCCGTACATGCGGTCGAAGAACACGGGCACCGTGCCAGGGCCGCGCAGCACCCTCGTAAGTGGGAACCGGTACTCGGTTTGCAGCAGATGAAACCGGTCTCCGACAATTGAAAACGCGGGATAGCCGCGCAGCGCCACGCCTCCGAGCTGCTCGAAGTTGAGGAGCTGCTCGATGAGCGACGTGTCCGGGAAGCCTCCTAACGTGAACATCCCTCGTTCGCCCCGGCTGTCCTCGCCCGCTCCTCCACCGTACCGAATGGCGACGACATGATGTTGTGCCCAGGGCATTTCGATGAAGCGGCGAATGAACCAGGAGGCCCGAATACTCTTGAACTGACTGCCGATCGCCGGGTGCGCGAAAGAAAGCGCCGCCCCCAAGGAGCGTCCCTCCGACGGCGTATAGTCGTAGATATGGCGTCGCGCGTCGTTGTAGCTCCATGAAAGGCCGATGTCGGCGTTGAGGCCCGTGGCGGGAATGATTGGCGGCGGATGGTTGGGGTTGAGCGTGCGGTTGAAGCTCGACAGCGAGCGGGTCCAGGTGAGCCCGTAGCTCGCGCTGACGCGATTCGCGTGAAAGGAGCGCGGTATGGTGTGAGCTACGCTGAGGCGGCCGCCGTACGCGTCCTCGACATAGGGCAGCCTCTGTCCGTTGACGATGAACCCACTTCGAGGGGTCACGCGCCGAAAGAACGAGACCGACAAGTCCGGGGGCAAGCGACGTAGCGTGTAGCGGAGGTCTGCGTTGACGTAGCCTTCGGTAAGGCTGACCCCGAGGCGCGCAAAGAAGAGGTGGAACTGAGCCGCGTCCTCGCCTCGTGTGAAGATACCGATTTGACGCCCGAACGCGTCTTCGTCGAAGTCGATGCCCCAGAATCGTGGGTACAGCGTTCGAGCGCCAACGTAACGCGTAGAGAGATCGGGGATCAAGTCGTCGGCGTCGCTCGGCGGCGGCCGGTTGTCCACGTACGGTGAAGCTGGCCGGCCCGTGTGGGGGTCGAGGTCGAGCAAGTAGATGTCGAACCCTCGGCTCGTGTAACCGATGTACGCGAGCCGCTTGCCGTCGGGAGAGGGTGCCGGCGTGTACGCGCCCGCGACGACATTGGTGACTTGTGACACCTCCCCGGTTGCGGGCTTCCAGGCGTAGATGTTGGCGATGCCCGTTCGGTCGCTCGAGAAGTAGAGCTGGCTGCCGTCAGGGGACCAGGCGGGACCGGTATCCATGGCCCGATCGTGGGTCACCTCTGTGATTCGCCGGGTTCCGAGGTCGATCACGTGGATGTCGCGGTAGCCTCCTTTTCGCCAGACGCTGTATGCCACCTTCGTGCCGTCCGGAGAGAAGCGAGGCGTGTACACTTGCTCGAAGCGCTCGCTCTCGACCAGAAGCTCCTGGGTCCCTTCAATGTCGTCGAGGCTGGCGATCCACAGGCTCTGGGTACTGGACTCGTTTCGGACGTACGTGATTGAGTGGCCGTCCGAAGAGATGTCGGGATACCGCGCGCGCAGACCTCGGGTCAGACGCTTGCGTTTCCACTGCCCGCGTGGGTCGAGTCGGAATAGGTCATAGTACCTGTAGACGTTGGTCTTGTACGCGTCGAAGGACTCGAAGTAGAGTTCGCCGTTGGGGTGCAGCGTGGGATAGCTCTCCCCGGCACTGCGCACGATGCGCTCGACCCCGTCGCCATTAGCTAGGTCGAGCCGCCGGATCTGCGGGTCGTTCTGTCCGTCCCGAACGTAGTACAGCAGCCGATGGTTGTCGGCGAAGCGCAAGCCGCGAACGGTTTCGCCGTGGAACGTGACACGGCGAGCCCTCGTCATGCCCTGTGCGTGGACTGTCGCTTCCACCTCGCCGTACTGACGGCGCATGTCTTCGATCCAAAGCTCGTAGAGCTCGCCGAACGTCTTTCCGGTGAGCCGCTTGCTCATCCGGTTGACGCTGAACGGAATGGCTCGGCTCCCATACCATTTTGCCATCTCGGCGATGAGCTCTTTGCCGTACTGCTGGACGAGCCAGTTGATGAACCGCGATCCGTACAGGTACCAGATGTCTCCGTGCGGCCAGTAGTCCGTTCGGTTGTTGATGGTGTCGAAGTGAACGACGTTGTCTTCGAGGACCGCCATGCGCATGTACATCTCGAACTGGGTCGACCGAAGCCGCCCGCCAGCCGTCTCTGCCGACTCCAGATACGTCGCGATGCCCTCGATGATCCATCGCGGCTGAAGCGTGTTCGGAGCCCACACTTTGCCAAGGATCTTGTTGATGATCGCAGGCAGGCCGCCGATGTTGTCGAGGTGCAAGATGTGGCTGTGCTCGTGAGTGATGAGAACCGTCAGCCAGTCATCGAAGTCGCCGAGCACCGAAAGGTCGGCCGGCGCGCTTACGTAGAGCCGAATCGCGTTGTAGTGCAACACTGTGGCGCTGCCGTTGGCGGCGTCGTTTTCGTCAGTCAGGACGATCTGAACCCGCTTCTTGGGCTGGTGGCCGAGGAGGAGCCCGAGCCTCGCGTTTGACCGTTCGGCGACCGCCAAGACCCGCCGAGCCACCAGAGCCAAGGGTTCAGGGTAGTTGACCTCGAAGTGCTCGCTCTGGACCGTCCGCCACCGCCTGGTCAGGTCCTTGGTCTGGGCTCCGGCCGAAATCGCCCCCAAAAGACCAAGCAGGCAAGCGATCGCAGCCGCTGCACGGGCCATTCCTGACCTTCTAGCACGGGTCTCGCGACAACCCATAACCGTCTGTTCACCCTCCTTTCCCGTCAAAGGCTTGACCGTTTGCATGGCCAGCTCCTAGCCTTAACTCTGATTCAAGGCGGGGTTTCGTTACAATGGGTTCAGAGCGAGGGGAGTTGGTAATCGAAGGTCTGACGTTGCCGTTGGCGTTGCGTTTCATCTCTGGGAAGTACCAGGGAGGGGAATTCCCTCTTCCCGAGGACGGGGAGATTGTCATCGGTCGTTCCAGCGAGCTCGACATGGTGCTGGTGGAGGACATGGTCTCCCGCCGTCACGCGAAGATTTCCGTCGAGGGCGACGACATCTTCTTGGAAGATCTCGGTTCAACCAACGGGAGCTTCGTCAACGGCGAGAAGATCAGCCGGACCAAGTTGGCCGAGGGCGACCGCATCCTGATCGGCACCAGCATCATCAAAGTGGTGGCCTCCGATGGGTCCTCCTCGGTGCAGGATGCCAAGGCCAAAATGGACGCAGCGGCCTCGAGCGCACGTCCGGCGGCAGCGAGCACAATGACTGGCTCCATTGCCGAAGTGACTCTTCCCGATCTCCTTCAGCTGTTCTCCGCTTCAAAGAAGACGGGTGTCTTGCAGGTCACGACCGAGACCGACGTCGGGGCGATCTACCTCGAAGATGGCCTAGTGCAGTTTGCTGTCGTCAACGGCGACGAGTCGGTGCCGCCCGAGAAGGCATTCTATCGTACGCTCGTCTGGGACAAGGGCACCTTCGACTTGCTTCCAAAGGCGGAGCGCACGTTCCCGACCGAGATGCAGGGCAGCATCGAAGGTCTTCTCATGGAAGGCATGCGCCAGCTCGATGAGATGCGCCGTCTCGGAGATGCGCTCCCGCCGCTGCGATCGAGGGTTTCCGTGGTTTCGCCACTGGAGAAGTCGCTTCGCGATGCTTCGCCCGAGGAGCTGGACGTCATTCAGCTCGCGCTCAGCTACGACACGCTCGCCGACATGATGAACCACAGCGGCAAACCGGACCCAGATGTTGCGGAGGTCGTGGTGGCGCTCTTGGAAAAGGGCTACCTAACCAGTAGCTAGCGACGACTCGAGCCTCAGACCTCGGTGGTGGGGTGCAGTGTCAACAGCCTAACTAGTAGGCCTTCCGAATACTTCGTCAGCTTGGTGAACGCGACGCCCATTCCCGGTGGCTCATCCTGCACACGCACCACCTGGCCGGTGCCTTCGATCGTCTCGACGTCGTCCATGATCACGGTGAACGTGAGATTGATCTCTGTCCCGACGGGAAGAGGCTCCTTCGAGCGAATGAATACGCCGGACCGCGACACGTTCGTCACGTACTCGTGAACGAACGCGTCGAACGATTCGAATTCCTTGTTGATCGTGACCCGTTTTTCGATACGTTGGCCGTCATCGTTGCTCATCGAAACGTCACTCTCCCGTCAGGTCGAACTGTTCTAGATGATAATCGTTTCGCGGCTTCAGTTCGATGCGCCGTTGGAAGCGTCGAGCTGCCTCTTCGACGGATACCTTTTCTTCGCGTTCGAGCATGTCGCAGACGGCGGGGTGCGCGCTGATGACGATCTTGTAGCCGGGGAGGGAGTCGCGCTCGCGCCGCATCTGCCGGAAGATCTCGTGGCACACCGTTTCCTTCGACTGAAGGAGCCCGGTCCCGTCGCAAAAAAAGCACGGTTCGTACAGTGTCCGTCCCAGCGACTGTCGGGTTCGCTTCCGAGTCATTTCGACGAGACCCAACTCGCTGATTCGAAGCGCGGTCGTCCTGGACTTGTCCTTCTTGAGGGCGGTCAGAAACGCCTTGAAGACCTTTTCCCGGTGCGCATGCCGCTCCATGTCGATGAAGTCGAGCACGATCAGGCCGCCGATGTTTCGGAACAAGAGTTGATAGGCGATTTCACGCACCGCCTCGAGATTGGTTTGCAAGATTGTCTGCTCGACGTCGCGCCCCTTGCCAGTAAACCTTCCGGTGTTGACGTCGATCGCCGTCAACGCTTCTGCTTGATCGATGACGAGGTGCCCGCCCGACGGAAGTTGCACCTTGCGGGAAAGCGCGCGGGTAATCTCTTCCTCGATGCCATATTCATCGAACAACGGCTCGTCGCCCTCGTAGAGTCGCAGGTCGTTGGCGCGCTCCGGCAGGAAGAGCGTCAAGAAGTTCTTGAGGCGCTGGTACTCTTCGCGATCGTCGACGACGATCTCGCTGACGTCCTCTGTGAAGAGATCGCGCGCAGATTGAATCACGAGGTCCGGCTCCTCGTGCACCAGGGCAGGGGTCTTTTTAACCGCGTCGCGCTCTCTCTGAGTTTGCTCCCAAAGCTGCACGAGGTAGCCGATGTCGGCCTTGAGTTTCTTCTTGGTGAGCCCCTGCGCGAGCGTTCGTACGACCACGCCACCCTCTGGGGGCTTCACCGAATCGATGGCCTCTTTGAGCCGCCGGCGCTCGCGATCGTTGCCGATCCGCTTTGAAACCCCGACGTGGTCGACCGTGGGCATGAACACGACGTACCGCCCGGGGAACGCAACGTGGCTCGTGACACGAGCGCCCTTGGTACCGATCGGTCCCTTAGAGACCTGCACCATGAGCTGCTGCCCCTCGTTGAGAAGGTCGCGAATCGGCGTCTTTCTGGAGACTCGGTTCCGCCGCCCCCTGGAGGCGCTGCGCTTCTCGTTTCCTTCGCCTTCTTCTTCGCTTCCGGGCTCCGCTTGGAGGTCCTCCACGTGAAGGAAGGCCGCGCGGTCGAGCCCGATGTCGATGAACGCAGCCTGCATACCTGGCAGGACGCGTGTCACTCGGCCGAGGTAGATGTTGCCAACGGGGGATCGATGATGCCGCCGCTCGACATAGAGCTCGCGGAGCACGCCCTCCGCTATGAGACCAACGCGCGTCTCCCCAATGTCGACGTTGATCAGAAGTGTGTTTTTCGCCACGGAAGGGTTAATTCTTCTTGAAGATCTGCTCGATGTCGGCCTGCGTGGTCTCCTCGCTCTCGGAGCGCGCCACCGCGATCTCCTTCACGACCAGATTGCGCGCGGTCTCCAGCATTTTCTTCTCGCCGAACGACAGAGACTTCTCGACCTGTAGCCGATAGAGGTCACGCATGACCTCGGCCACGTCGAAAACCGAGCCGGTCTTAATCTTGTCCATGAAACCCCGGTATCGGCGGTTCCAGGTCTGGTTGTCGAAAACCACAGGCCGCTCCTCGAGCAGGGCAAAAATCTCCTTTATGTCGCTCTCGGAGATCGGGGGCCTGAGACCCACCTTCTTGGCCTGCGCGACCGCCACCCGGATCCTGTCGTTGTTCTTCGCATCCAGCGGCCTCAGCACGTAGAATTCCATCGTTGCCGTGCCGATTTTGCGCTCTTCGATCGAAACGACCTCGGTCACGCCTTGTTTGGGGTAGATGGCCTTGTCGCCAACCTTGAATTCGTATGTTCCCGCTTGCATCGGGACTCCTTATCTCGCCAAAAACGTTCGCTTACGCCTGATTGGCAGGCGTATCGGTTGAACGGGCGCTGCGTGGTGTTTATTTGCGGTTTCAGCGTTGCACTTCGCGCGTTCCCGCCCCTTCGGTGCAGCCGGGTAGCGCCCCAGCTGGGGCGAAAGCTGGTCGGTGAGCATATACGGGTCAACGCGATATCGGCTTCTCTCGGGGTGTAAACGATCTGCGTATTCGCTTTCGGATCGTCCGCGACTACTAAGCTGCTCGAACTTTCTTCAGCTTTTCAACGTGGTCTGATATTGATACGTTTGTCAACGATTACAAAGTGTTGAAAGCCGACGTTGCAAAATTTTTCACTCAAATAGAGCAAAGTTATGTATAATTTATGTGCGCTTCCGCTTGACACGTGAAGTGACGTGACAATACGGTACGTGCACCTGCAATATTGACCCACCTTGGAGGAGGTCGAAATGGCGACTGCAAAGAAACGACGAACAAAGAAGGCCGCGAAGAAGCGGCCAGCAAAGAAGCGTGCGGCTAAGAAGCGCACAACCAAAAAGCGCGCAACTAAGAAGCGCACAACCAAAAAGCGCGCAACTAAGAAGCGCGCAACTAAGAAGCGCGCAACTAAGAAGCGCGCAACCAAAAAGCGCGCAACCAAGAAGCGCGCAACTAAGAAGCGCACAACCAAAAAGCGCGCAACCAAAAAGCGCGCAACCAAGAAGCGCGCAACCAAGAAGCGCGCAACCAAAAAGCGCGCAACCAAGAAGCGTGCAACCAAGAAGCGCACACCCAAAAAGCGCGCAACCAAAAAGCGCGTGGCCCGTAAGAAGAAGTAGGCTTCTAGGCGGTAGGCCTTCGGGTCGACCCAGGGGTCACCTCTGGTGGCCCCTGGCCTAAGGCCCTGGTTTTTCGGGGCTTTCGCGCAGTCTGTCGTGACGATCCGTCTTCCTTATCGGGGGGTGTTCGTCTGCTGACGCCTCAGCTGTTGGGCTGGGGCGTTGGCAATTTAGGGTGCCTTCTTTTCGTTCTCGAGCAGCCTTCGCAGTCGTGCAGCTTCGACGCGCACTGCGATTACTTTTTCGCTCCCAAGTGTGACCGAGCCGACGGCGCTCCCTTTTCGCTTATGCACGAACCGTCGCGGTGTGTAGAGCACGTCGACGACCGTCTCTCCGCGAAGGTCGCTGAAGTGTGCCGCGAGGGTGGCTGCGTCGACCAGCGTCTCGGGCGAACAGGACTTCCCTTTGGCGAGCCGGACGATCACGTGGGCGCTCGTGACGCCGCGGGCGTGCAGCCAGAGATCATGCGGCCGCGCGACGCGAAGGGTAAGGCGGTCGTTGTCGGCGGCGCTGCGGCCGACCAGGACGGTCGACGCATCAACGGTGACGAACTCCCGGTAAGGGAGACGCGCGCCAGCTTGTCTTCGCTTACGCGCTTCCTCTTTCGGCGCAGTGATCGACACGCCCAGGGCTTCGAGCTTCGTCGCCAGCTCGTCGGGAGAGTCATCGTCAGATGTATCTCGCGTCCGGACGAGCTCGGCGATCTCCGCTTCTACGGCGTTGAGGCGCTCGGGCGCGACATCCAAACCTCGCTTGAGGCGTTTCGACTTCTTGAAGAGGTCCTGCGCAAGCTCGGCGGGGCTCTTGCGCGGGTCGAGCTCGACCCGAATTAGCTGAGGGTCATCACTCCAGCTCGTCGTCTCGAAAAAGGCCGCATTTGCCGGGATTTCTGCGATATGAGCGAGGATGAGGCTGGCTCTTTCGCGCAGGTTTTCCGCCGTTGCGGCGCGTTCGAGATCACCGCGAATCGCATCGCGTTTTTTCGAGAGGCGCTTGATGCGCCTTTCGAGAAGACGCTCGAGCTGGCCCCTGCGCGTTGCTCGGTGGGCATCCAGCATCGACGCTCCGCCGGTGCGAAGGTCATCCAGGGCTTTCGGATCGAGGTGCTCGTCTTCGGCCGGCACCCTCGCCGGAGCTCCGGGGGACCGAACGACGACCGAGCCGTCGGTCTCGCAGAGCCACCAAGCGCCATAGGGTTTGCTCGGCGCGGCAATCAGGAAGCGCGTCGTGTTGGCCCGAGTGAGTGATAGTCGAGCAGCTCGTCGGCTCATCGCCACGGCGTCGATCCGCGCGCCTTCGATGTGCCGCCGAAGTTGGGATATTGCGGGGCTGGCGCTCGTGCCCCGTGGCCGTTCATCCACCACGCCCAGCCCAAGTGCTCCCGGGAGCGTGATGAGGATTAGTACCTCGTTGCGGCCGTCGGCTCGGAATGAAAGACTCAGAAGCCCGGGCTCGGGTTGATCAACGCGCGCGACCTTCGCATTCCACGCGCTCACTCTCGCCCTTCGGACAGTGCTTGAAGCAACCGTGCTTCTTGGAAGGATTGACCCGATGCGATCGTGACGAATGCGCGCGACGCGGTCGAGCTCTGGAGCTTGTCGAGCACTTCGAGGAGCTGGGCGTGCGAAAACGAACGCCGAAGTCCCTCCGCGAGCAAGGAGGCGTACACGACATCCGTGTCCGGCACCGGATCGTCGACGGCATCGAAGGCGCCTACGACCGAGAGCGAGCTGGCCATGGTCTGCCGGGTTGCCGGCTCCCAAAGACCTCTGGGCTGCCACACGATGAGCCGACCCTCGGTTTGGGGAATTCGGGCGAAGTACTCGCGCAGCCGCTCCCGGTCCCGCGCCCCGGTGGTCACTGCGGCGCTGGTGGAGACGACGACCACCGATGCCTGCAGTGCGTCCGCGGCCTCGGAAAGCCACCTTAAACCGGCGTCGAGCTGACTACTTGGTCGCAGCGGCCCTTCTGGCGACTGCCAGCAGGTGTCTGGCGCTCGCAGGGCCAGCTGGAATCCCTCGGGAAGCTTCTGCCGCCACTTGGCCATCGTCCCGGGTTTGGGAAGAGGAGCCTGAGGGGAGAGTTCCGCAAAACGAAGCTCGGATGTGTACTTCGGCCCAGGGGGCCGCTCCAATAATGCGCCTGCGAGGAGCTCCATCGGCGAGAGGGTAGTCGCAGCACCGAGACAAGCAAAGGCGCCTTGCCCGAGGGGATTGGCAAGGCGAGCACGGATTGACTAGGGGTGATTCGATGGCCTACAACTACCGTTAGGTTTGCCACCATCGAGGTAGGGCAAAGGGGGGAACGAGGGCATGGAGCAAGCTCGCAATTACGTTTGCACGGAGTGCGCAAGTGCCGTTCCGTCCGGGCACAAGTTCTGCGGGGCCTGTGGGGCAGGTGTGCCCACCGAAGCGCAGACGCTCGAGACTCGGTTTTTCGGAGCGCTACAGATGCCAGGCAAGGCGCGCCTCATCGTCGTCCGCGGAGACGAAGCGATGGGCGAGGGGCTCAGCTACTTGCTTCAGGCAACCGAGCATGTCGCCGGCCGGGAAGCCGATCAGATCCCCTTTCCGAGCGACAACTGGCTCAGCCCCGTGCACGCCAACTTCCTCTACCGTGGCGAGAAACTCGTCGTGCGAGACGAAGGCAGCCTGAATGGGGTGTACATCCGGATTCGAGGGGCCTCACCGATTCAGATCGGCGACCATTTCATGTGCGGCCAACAATTGTTCCGCATCGACGCGACGCCAAAGGACACTTCGGGGCCCGAGGCTGATCAGACGCATTTCTATTCATCGCCAAGGCGTCCGAGCGCGTTCCGTGTCACGCAGGTGCTAGAAGGGGGCATGGACGGGATCGTTTGCTGCGCCCACGAGCAGTCGCTTCAAATCGGTCGGGAGGATTGCGACATCAACTTTCCGGACGACGTTCATCTGTCGCCCAGGCATGCTCGAGTCGAGATGTCCGGGGAAACCCTCGAACTGGTGGATGAAAACTCCCAAAACGGGACTTACGTTCGGATTCGGGGCGAACGAGAGCTGAGTCATGGGGACTACCTGTTCTTGGGTAGGAACCTGCTCCGAGTGGAGGTGACGGCGTGATCGTTTGTTCCCGATGCAGCAAGGAAAACCAAGACCATTACAAGTTCTGTCTCGGTTGCGGCGCGGAGCTTCCGCGCGAGTCGTCCGTGCCGCGGTCGTTCTCGGCGCCTACACCACCGGGCGGCACGCCCTCGCCGGGTCGAACGACGAACGCGCCCCAGGCGCAAGCTAGGCGGGCAGAGGCACTCGCGTCGGCGCCACAGCTCGAAATGGACCCGGCGCCGGTCGAGGCCGTCCGTTCGAAGCCAGTTGCGGTGGAGGAACCACTGCCGCCCGAGCTGGCACCGCTCGGCGATGAGACCTCGCCGTGCCCGCATTGCGGTTCGCAGGTTCCCGACAGTTTTCGCTTCTGTCACGTGTGTGGGGACGACCTGCACGCGGAGGTTTCTGGTGACGCGATTGCCGATACCCCAGCCGAGCGCGTCTCGGCGCCGGCCGTCGCCGAGGCACCCCAGCCGGCCGCGGCGCGTGCGCAGTTGGTGCTGATTCAGCCAGACGGTTCCGAAGGTGAAGCGTTTCCTTTGTCAGGGAGCAGCACCCTGATCGGCCGGAGCACGGGCGGCATCTTCGCCAACGATGCATATCTTTCGCCCGAGCACGCGGAGTTCCGCTTTGAGGACGACCAGCTCGTCGTCAAGGACATGGAAAGCCTCAATGGGGTTTACATCCGCATCGAGACGGAAGTCCCGATCGAGCTCTTCGACGGGAGCATCTTCCGCGTCGGACAGGAGATCCTGCGGTTCGAGGCGCCGGTCGCTCCTGACCCGGCCGCTGACGGTACACAGCACATGGGGAGTCCGCACCGCGGCTATTTGGGCCGCATCTCACTCGTCATCGGCCGTGAGACCACGGGCAACAGCTATCCGATCCCGCCTCAGGGCATCTATCTCGGCCGTGAGCGCGGCGACGTGGTGTTTCCCGAGGACGGCTACGTCTCCGGCCTCCATTGCCGCGTCAACTCCGAGGTCGGGCACGTGTTTCTTACCGATGTGGGCAGTTCGAACGGCACGTTCGTCCGCGTGTCGAACGAATCATACGTCCCGCAAGGCACGTTTGTCCTGATGGGGCAGCAGCTTTTTCGGGCCGAGTACTAAGCCGGAGCCCGAGTGAGGCCTAGCCGCGAGGATAGGAAGTCTTCGACCCGTTCGGCGATGTGATCTGGCTGCTCGACTGGCGCCGCGTGGCTCGCCCCTTCTATCACCTCTAACTCCGCATTGGGAATTGCGGCTGCCATCTCTTCGGCGAGCGACATCGGCGTGAACGTGTCGTGCTCGGCCGCCACGATCAAGGTCGGGACGTCGATATCGGGGAGGAAGCCGCGCGCGTCGTGCTGGCCCGCATATTGAAGCATGCGCAGAAATACGTCGGGGTCCATCAAGGAGGCATGCTCCCAGTAGCGTTGGAAGTCTTCCTCTTGAATGCGTTCGCCATCGAGCTCTCGACCTGCACACGCAACGCGAAACGCCATAGCCGCAGGAACACGTCCCCAAACGGCGCGCGCCACGCTCGGGAACATCTGCGCTCCTCGAATGAGGCCAGGCAGGACCTGGTCGAGGAGATCGGTGCCGTGAAACGTGCTGGTGATGCGCCCAAACGTCCCGCACATCAGGATCAGTGCCCCAACGTCATCGGGGTTCTGCCGGTAGTATTCGAGGGCAACTTGAACGCCCATCGAGTGCGCAGCGATGACAGGACGCACGACGGCGAGCTCGTCGCAAATGTCTCGGAGGTCGCGGGAGAGGTCTTCGATCGACAGTTGGTCGCGGTCGCGTGGAGGCCCACTTCGACCGTGCCCTCGAAAGTGCCAGTGGACTATGCGGTGGTTTCGGGCGAGCCGAGGAGCGAGATAACGCCAGGCGAATCCATCACAGCCGATTCCATCGGTCAGGACGACGGGAGGCTCACCCTCACCGAGCACCTCGAAGAACAAGCGGGTGCCATCTGCCGCTTCGACAAAGCCCTCGCGGTCGTACTGCACGCCTAGGGGACTTACTTCTTTGCGGCGTCTTCCGGGGTGTCCGGGATGTCGTTGACGGAGGGAAGCTTGCGAATCTCGGGAAGGGCGATCTTCACGCAGCGTTGGACGATCCACGAGAGGGAGCGATCCAACCTTGCCGATTCGTGCTTGATGTCGTGTAGCATCGACTCTGGGAAGTAGAGGCTTTGCTTGCGCTTATCAGTCGTGGACATCGTGAAGAATCCTCCATCCGGACGCTGTGCCATCTGGCAAACGCGCCCCGTTCAACTATCTGGTGGTCCTACCCAGGGATAGATGCAGTGTCAATGACAAAGGTCTGAAGCTCATGGTCCGTCAGAAATCCGGCAGCAAAACACTCCGCTTGGTCATCATCGCCATGCTGGCCGTGTCGTTCGTTGCGGCGATGGCATCGGATGCTCCCGCGCGTCGCAGTCCGTTCGAGCCCCTTTCGATCTTCGCGCGTGCGCTGGCATACATCGAGCTGAGCTACCTCGAGCCAGTCGACCAGGAGCGCTTGGTCTATGGAGCGATCCGAGGGCTCGCCGACTCTCTCGATCCGCACAGCGTTTTCTTGGATCCTAAGGAATACGAGATTCTCAAGAGCGATTCCGAAGGACGATTTGCGGGGGTCGGCGTCGAGGTCTCCACGCGCGATGGCTGGCTGACGATTCTCTCGGTTTTTGACGGTGGGCCTGCTGCGAAAGCAGGTTTGAAACCGGGTGATCGATTCTTGAGCATCGAGGGCGAGGACGCCCGAGACGTTCGACTGTACGATGCCGTCCGCCGCATTCGCGGGGAGCCGGGGACGACCGTGAAGGTCACCGTCCGGCGAGAGGGGCAGGACAAAGCGCTCGAGCGCACCCTGACGCGGGCGTTCATCGAGATCGACCCGATCGAGATGCAGGTCTTGGCCGATGGCGTCGTCTACCTGCGGATCAAGGCTTTTCAGGATGGGACAACACGGTTGATGAGCAACGCGCTCGACGAGGCGGTGGTGAAGCTACGCAAGGGCGGCGGTGTGACCGGCCTGTTGCTCGACCTCCGAGACAACGGAGGCGGGTTGCTGCACGAAGCCGTGTGGGTGAGCGACGAGTTCCTCACGTCGGGGGTCATCGTCAGCACGCGCGGACGCGGAGGCGAGATGATCAGCGAATACTCGGCGCGGCGCGCGGGCAGCCGGCCGAAATGGCCCATCGTCGTTCTGATCAACGAGAACACTGCAAGTGCCTCCGAGATCGTCGCGGGTGCGTTACGCGACCACCGGCGTGCGGTGCTGGTAGGGGTCCGATCGTTCGGCAAAGGCAGCGTGCAAAACGTCTTCGAGCTGCCGGGCGGCAGCGCGCTCAAGCTCACGGTCTACCGCTACTACACGCCGTCTGGCCGCTCGATTCAGGCGGAGGGCATCACGCCCGATCTCGTCGCTGAGCAACCTCGCGCGGAGGGCGATCCAGAGCCGATCCGTGAGGAGGAGCTCGAGCGGCATCTCGCAGCTCAGCCAAGGGGAGCTGTTGGAGAGAAGAAGCCGCCGGTTAGCAAAGAGGCTCCGAAGGCGACGGGACACGTGCCGGCGATTTTTTCAGAGGATCCGCAGGGGCAGCGCGGGTACAGGGTGCTGAAGGAGCGGATCGGGATGCGGTGAAGTTGCCGGCGGCAGTGGCAGGGACAGCGGCAGGGACAGTGGCAGCGGCAGTGTCAGGGACAGTGTCAGGGACGGAACAATTCTCAGACCCGGGGCCCAAGGTCTCCGCGTCAGCGTCAGTGTTGCGACGTCTTTCGGCGCAGCACCCGAAACGTGACTCCCGGGGTCTGCCCCTTTCGGCTCTCCACCTCTTCAAATTCCGACAAGTCCTCTGGGAAATATGTATCCCCTTCCACATCCTCATCGATCGTCGTCAGATGGAGCTCGGTGGCGAGCGGAAGGGCCTCTTCGTACAAGCTTGCGCCGCCAATGATGAACGGGCAGGTGTCGGTCGCTCTCGCCAGGGTGAGGGCTTCGTCGAGGCTGTGGGCGGCTTCGCAGCCCGGGAACAGTGTGCCGGTCTGCCGCGTGACCACGATGTTGCGGCGTTTGGGTAGGGGGCGGCCGATCGAGTCGTGAGTGTTGCGGCCCATGATGATAGCGTGGCCATCGGTCGTCTTCTTGAAGTGCTTGAGGTCTTCAGAGACGTGCCAGGGCAGCGCACCGTCCTTGCCGATCACACCGTTGCGCGCCACCGCCGCGATCAACGCGAGTGGGGCCAGAGCTGGCTGAGCGTCGGTCACACCGCCACCGGGGCCTTGATGCGGGGATGCGGGAGGTAGTCTTTGAGTTGGAAGTGCTCATGACGGAAGTCGAAGAGGTTCTCTACCGATGGGTCGATCAGCATGGTCGGAGGCGGGCGGGGCTGACGTGAGAGCTGCAGCCGGGCTTGATCGACGTGGTTGCTGTAGAGATGCACGTCACCAAACGTATGAACGAAGTCGCCTGGCTCCAAGCCGGAAACGGAGGCGATCATCATGGTCAGGAGTGCGTAGCTAGCGATGTTGAAGGGAACCCCCAGAAAGACGTCAGCACTGCGCTGGTACAACTGGCAGCTCAGGCGACCGCCGCTCACATAAAACTGGAAGAGAGTGTGACAAGGAGGAAGGGCGACGCGTTCGGCTTCCGCAGGGTTCCAGCCCGAGATGATCAGCCGCCGGCTGTACGGGTTGTCGCGGATCTGATCGAGCAGGTAGGAGAGTTGGTCGACGCCGTCGCGCTCGTAAGAGCCGTCGTCGCGCTCGGTAGCGCCGAAATTGCGCCACTGGTGGCCGTACACCGGACCGAGGTCGCCTTCCTTTCGCCCGAAGCGCGCGGTCTGTTCGGCCGTCGCCCATTCGTCCCATATCGAGACGCCCACTTCTTGCAGGTGGCGGACGTGGGTTTGCCCCCGCACGAACCACAACAGCTCATGGATGATCGATTTCAGGTGAACCTTCTTGGTGGTGACTAGGGGAAAGCCCTCACGAAGGTCGACCCGCATCTGGTAACCGAACAGGCTTCGCGTGCCGGTGCCGGTCCGATCTTCCCGTGTGACCCCGTCGTCCAGCACCTTCCGGAGTAGATCGAGATATGCCCGCATCGTTCTAGTCTTCGGTCACTTCGACCGGCTTGCGGGGTTCGTCGCGCCGGATCGAGTAGCGCACCAGCGCTCGAAGAATGTCGTTGCGCTCGAGGTCGCCGACCAGGCGCTTGATGTCTTCGTAGATCGACGGGTCGGTCAGCAGGGCGCCGATGGTGCCCTTCCCCTCGCGGGTCTCTTTGGTGAGGAAAGCGATGTCGTCGCTGGCGTTCTGCAGGTTGTCCATGAACGAATCACCGAGCTCGCCGTAGATCAGCTGGTTCACGGCACCGTCGCCTTCGCGGACCTCGGTCAGGATCGTGTTCAGTTGGGCGAAGGTGTCACGGATGTTCCGAATCGCTTCGGTGCCCTCCGTCCCGTAGATCAAGGCGTGCGCCGTTCCTTCGTTCGTTTGAATGTCTTCGGTGATCTTGTTGAGGTTCTTGCCGAGCGCGGCGACTTGCTTTCCGGCCTCCCGTAGCTCCTTCACGGCACCCTTCACGTCGCGCCCGAGCTCAGCGTCGTTCATCAAGCGTCCGATCGTCCCCTCTCCGTTCGCGATCAAACCGGTAGCCTTCGCGAGATTGCGCGCCGTCTTCTTGAGGTCGTTCGAGAACTCCTGGTCAGCGAAGGGGTCGGTGGCGAGCCGGAGATTGTGCGCCGTCCCCTCGGCTTCCACCAAGGTGCGCTCCGCCAACGCCATGATGCCGCCGCCGATGGTGACCGGAATCGGCTCGTCGTGATCCCATTCAGGAAACTCGCTGGAGCCGACGGTGACTTCGATGATGCGATCACCGAGGAGGCCCTTGCTCCCGATCGCCGCAAGGCTCGGTTTCGGATCTGCGTCCACGAGAGGCGCCCCGAGTTCGCCTCGGATGAGATGGGTCGCGTCGTCGATGACGCGGAAGTAGACCTCGATGCTACCCGACTCTGCGATGACGACCTCGGTGACCGAGCCAACGTTTACACCAGCCACACGAACCGTGTTGCCTTTCTGCAGGCCTCCAACGTCGTCGAAGATCGCGTAATAGGTCGTTTTCGACGAGAAGACGTTTTCCTGTGCGCCGATCGCAAAGGAGATGCTCGCGCCGACTACCAAGGCTACCAACACGAAAATGCCAACACGAAGGCGAGTACTGGCGGTCGTCTTCATCTGTTGCCTAGCCCCTTACCCCGCACTCTTTAGCAGAGTTTCGGTGTCCTCGTCGACCGGAGCGTTTCCTTCCATGAAGTCGCGGACCCTTGGATCGTCCGAGGTCCGCAGTTCGTCCGGCGTTCCGGAGAAGATCGCGAAGCCCTCGTGGATCATGGCAATGCGGTCGCTGATCGCCAGCGCCGTGTCCATGTCGTGCGTCACCACGACCGAGGTCACGTCCAGAGTTTCGTTCAGATACTGGATCAAGTCGGCGATGCGGGTGACGTTGATCGGGTCTAGCCCCGTGGTCGGTTCGTCGTAGAGCAGGACCTCGGGCCGGATCGCAAGCGCTCTCGCCAGCGAGACCCGTTTCTTCATCCCAGCGGACAAGTCTGCGGGCGCGGTCTCTTCGGTGCCTGGCAGCCCGACGTAAGTGAGGGACTCGCGAACACGCTCCGAGATTTCCTTTTCGCTCATATCGAGTTGCTCCCGCAGGCCGTACGCGACGTTCTCCTTGGTGCTCATCGAGTCAAAGAGCGCACCGGCTTGAAAAAGTATCGCCACCCGCCGGCGAACTGGGGCGTACTCTGCTTCGGTCAGCCCCGAAATCTCCTGACCGTCGAAAAAGATGCTGCCGCCGTCGAGGTCGAGCAGACCGATCAACATCTTGAGCATGACGCTCTTGCCTTGGCCGGAGCCGCCAATGATCGTCAGCACCTCGCGCTCGTTCACGTCGAGGTTCAGGTCCCGGTACACGACATTTGACCCGAAGGCCTTCTTGACCCCGCGAAACTCGATGAGCGCCATCGGCCTAACTTTAGTTGGGCTTGAGTGGCTCGTCGACTACTGTCACGGTCATGCGCCGCGGCTTCGGATGGGTCCTTCTCAGCGCCTGCTTTCTGGTGCCGTTGGCGAGTTGTACGGGAAGAGCCGAGGCGGTCCGGGCCGCGCAGCCCTACGTCGAGAACTTCGGCGACCTGCGTTTGAGGGCGTTGAGCCTCCTCGAGCTGCGTGCCGACGTCCAACGGCACAGATTGCTTGCCAAGGCCATGCGTGGCGACGATGAGTCGCTTCCCGACAATCTTAAGCCGCTTCTCGAGCGGATGCGCGCCGAGAGGGCGGAGGTCACCGACAAACAGCTCGAGCACGGTGAAGTGTTGTTCTGGCGAATGCTCGACTACGCCTTCGCGGAGAATCCAAACGTGCTTCAGGCGGAGATTGTTTTTCTCGAAAAGGAGGGTTCCGTATCTCTCCTTCGTCATCCACGGGAACGTGAGCTTCCGGTCGGCGTGAAGTGGTACGGGTTACGTCAGCATCGCACCTTCGCGGGACTGACCAACTGCGTGACCGACGAGGGGTCCGAACCGTGCGTGCTGTTGCAACTTCGGCCTCGAGATTATTCGGGAAGCGCGGGGCTGACCGTCGCGTATCGCCGCACGCCGCTCGAGGTCACGGGCGATTCAGAGTCAGGTCGATGATCTGATACGGAATCGTGCCAGGGCCACCTTCCGCGTTGAAGCAACCGACCGCGCTCATGTCATCGGTCGCATGTTGGAAGCAGAGGGTCGCATCCATGCCGAAGCGCGCTGCAAGCTCGGCGCGGTCGGTTTGGGTGAGCGGAACCGCTGACGCCTGTTCGGGCGTGCTGAGCCTCTGAAGAGTGGCTTCGTCGAAAGAGCACGCATGGTTTCGGGCCTCCGAGGGCATGTCTGGGTGGAACCAGGGGAGGGCATCCTCGCTGATCACCCCGTCGCTGCAGGCCTTTCGCGTCCCCTCGAGGGCGCCGACGAGAATCATCCTCGAAGCCCAGATCTTGGTCTCGTCCCCCTGTTTGAGAATCAAGCGCCAACCATAGGACTGGGTCCAAAAGGTCAGGAGACAGCAGGAGAGCACGAGGACGCCGAGGCATCCGAGGCCGACCCAGAGCCCCGTATTTCGTTGCGGCGGCGGTGACGTGTCTTCGGTCATCAGGGCGGGAGTTAACACCGTTCTACCGAGCTTGACAGGCGAGTCCCGCGGGCCTAGCGTCCGGTCGCCCTGCCATGGCTTTTGCGCTTACGCCGGAACGCGAACAACAGGTCGACGAGATTTTGACCCGCTATCCCGAGCGTCGAGCGGCGCTTTTGCCGGTCCTGTGGCTTTGTCAGCGACAGAACGGATGGCTTAGTCCCGAGGTCGTCGAATACGTCGCGGAACGTCTCGAGCTCTCGACCGCCGTCATCCAAGGAGTCGTGACCTTCTATACGATGTTCTTCGACGAACCGGTTGGCGAGAACGTCATTTGGGTCTGTCGGACGCTTTCCTGCGATCTCCGTGGGGGCAAGGCGATCCAGGAGCACCTCGAGAAGAAGCTTGGTTGTACGGCCGGTCACACCAGCTCGGACGGCAAGTTCACTCTGCTCAAAGCAGAGTGCCTGGCTGCCTGTGGGCAGGCCCCGATGGTCCAGATCAACGACTACTACTACGAAAACCTCAATACGGACCAGCTGGACCGTATCATCGACGCTCACGCCAGCAAGGGCGGAGAGGCCGCTGCAGCCGAATTTTCCACCTGCGCGAGCTTCGCTGCGCCGCGCTCCAGCACTGGCGGGAGCGTGACCTCGGCACCGCCTCCACCCAGCAAGGAGGCCGTCCGGCTGGCTTCCGAACCGCCACCTCCGTCAAACCCATCGGGCGAGGAATCGTGAGCGCGCCGATCAAAGCGTTGCTGACCTCGCGATACGGCATCGAAGAGGGCTGGAAGCTCGCCAATGCCGAGCGCGCCGGCGCGTACGAGGTTGCCAGGCAAGCCCTGACGACTCGGCAGCCCGCCGAGCTCAGGGAAGAGGTCAAGAAGGCCAACATCCGCGGCCGCGGCGGTGCAGGTTTCCCTGCCGGTGTGAAATGGGGGTTCCTCAACCTACAGGAGGGCGAGCAGATATACCTCGTCATCAACGCGGACGAGAGCGAGCCCGGCACCTTCAAAGACCGCAGCATCATGGATCTGGACCCCCACCGTCTCGTCGAAGGGGCCATCATCGCCTGTTTCGCGATCGACGCGCACGTGGCCTACATCTACGTCCGGGGCGAGCTGGCATTCTCGGTGAATCGGCTCGAACAGGCGATCGCGGAGGCGCGGCAGGCCGGCTATCTCGGCGAGCGCCCGTTCGGCATCGATCACGCCATCGATATTCACGTTCACTCGGGCGCTGGCGCGTACATCTGCGGCGAAGAAACGGCGCTGCTCAACTCGCTCGAAGGACAGCGGGGCGAACCTCGACTCAAGCCGCCGTTTCCCGCGGTCAAAGGCGCGTTCGGCATGCCGACCATCGTTAACAACGTCGAGACGATCGCTGCGGTTCCCGACATCGTCGAGATGGGCGGCGAGACCTGGTCCGCGCTCGGCCGGCTTCCCGGTGACGGCGGCGTGCGCCTCTACGGCGTCAGCGGGCACGTGAAGAATCCCGGCCTCTTCGAGGCACCTGTCGGGATCACCATGCGAGAGCTCATCGACGACTACGCAGGCGGGATGCTCGGCGATCGCCCGCTCAAGGCCGTGATTCCTGGTGGCTCGTCGACGCCGGTGCTCGATCCACGACGTAAGGTGGATGCGCCGAACGAGGATCACCCGCTGCACAAATGGCATGGCCAAAGCGAAATCGACGTACCCATGGGCGTCGACACGTACCGCGCACTTGGCACCATGCTCGGCACATGCTGCGCCATCGTGATGGACGACACGGTCAACATGGTCGAGGCCTGCCGCAACCTGATGCGCTTCTACAAGCACGAGTCTTGCGGACAGTGCACCCCGTGCCGCGAGGGTACCGGCTGGTTGGTCGATGTGCTCGACAACCTATGCACAGGGCGGGGCAAGCCAGAGGACGTCGATCTGTTGGTCAACATCTCGAACAACATGATGGGCAATACCATCTGCGCCTTTGCGGATGGCACGGCGATGCCGATGCTCGGGATGGTGCAGAAGTTCCGCGAGGAATTCATGGACGCCGCAATCAGCGGCCTTCCAGACGGCGTCCGGCACGACGACAGCGTTCGCAGCATGGTAGAGGGGGGCGCATGAGCGGTCCCGGGGCAACTCTTTTCGTGGTGACGGCGATCTTCGCCATGGCCGGCGCTCTGATGACGATCTCCTCGAGACGCCCGCTCCGCGCAGCGATCGGCTTGCTAGTTCACATCGTCTCGCTTGCCGGGATGTTCCTCACGCTCAACGCACAGCTCTTGGCCGCGCTGCAGCTCCTGGTGTACGCCGGGGCGATCGTCGTCTTGTTCGTCTTCGTCATCATGCTGATTGGCCCTGGCGCGGAGGTGGGCCCAATTGAGGGGCGTGTCGCCTCACGAACCTTGAGTATCGCGTTGACGGTTGCCGTCGTTCTCGCGGTCTCAACCTCGGTTGCCTATTTCGACGCGCCTTGGAAAGAGGTCTCGGCGGAATTCGGCACGGTCGAGGGCCTCGGGATGGCCATCTACAAGCAAGCGCTGGTGCCGTTCGAGGTGGTCTCGATCACGCTCCTGGTCGCCATCATTGGAGCGATTGCGGTCGCTCGGAGCCCCACGGAGTAGAGCGCGATGGGCATTGGCACATATCTGGCGCTGGCGTCGGTCTTGTTTGGCATCGGCGCCGCCGGGTTCCTGACCCGCCGCAACATGCTGATCCAGCTCATGTCGATCGAGCTGATGCTCAACTCAGTCAACGTCGTCTTGCTTGCTTTCAATCGCGCGTACCCGGAAAACCACGATGGGCAGGTCTTTGCCTTCTTCGTCATCGCAGTCGCGGCTGCCGAGGCGGCCGTCGGGTTGGCAATCCTCATCGCGTACTACCGCATCAAGAAGACGGTCGATACCGACGACGCGACCCTGCTGAAGTATTGAACCCATGCACTTAGAAGCCTCTCAGCAGATCTTTCTCCTTTTGATCATCTTGTTCCCTCTGGGTGGGGCGATCATCAACGGCCTGCTCGGGCGCTACATGGCCAAGGGGCTAGTCACCTTCATAGGCCTGGGGTCCGTGGCTGTGTCCTTTGCGTTGGCCGTCACCTCGTTCGTCGAGCTCTACGGTCTTCATCACGACTCCGAAAAAGCCACGCTCGTCTACCACTTGTACGAGTGGTTCTCCTTGAAGCTGCCGGGGGGCGACGTCGTTTCCGTGAACGTCCGGTTCGTGATGGACTCGCTTAGCGGCGTCATGACGCTCGTCGTGACCGGTGTCGGTGGCCTCATTCACCTCTACAGCGTCGGCTACATGGGCGAGGACGAGGGCTACCCGAGGTTCATGAGCTTCCTGAACCTGTTCATGGCCTCGATGTTGATCCTCGTTTTGGGGAGCAGCATGCCGGTGATGTTCGTCGGTTGGGAGGGCGTGGGGCTCTGTTCGTACCTGTTGATCGGCTTCTGGTACGAGAACCGCGACTACGCCGCTGCCGGCCGAAAGGCTTTCGTCGTCAATCGAATCGGCGACTTCGGTGTCCTGATTGGCATGTTCATCTTGGTTGGGGTGGCGCACTCGTTCGAATTTGCCGACATCAATGGCGCTGCGATGGGCGGCCAGTTCCGACCTGATTTCTCAGTCTGGGTGTTCGGCGTCGCACCGAGCATCGCCACCGTCGCATGCGTATTCCTGTTCCTGGGGTGCACCGGTAAGAGCGCGCAGATCCCGCTCTTCATCTGGCTCCCCGACGCGATGGCGGGCCCCACTCCTGTCTCGGCGCTCATTCATGCCGCCACCATGGTCACCGCCGGTGTCTACCTGTGTTGCCGGCTTTCTCCTCTTTTCATCACCTCGGACGTGGCGATGTCGATCATTGCGGTCACCGGGACGCTCACCGCGCTCGTTGCGGCGTCCATCGCCGTCGTCCAGCGAGACATGAAGAAGATCCTCGCGTATTCCACCGTGAGCCAACTCGGCTTCATGTTCGCCGCCGTAGGTGTGGGCTTCTTCGCCGCAGGTTTTTTCCACGTCTTCACGCACGCCTTCTTCAAGGCTTGCTTGTTCCTCGGCGCCGGCTCGGTGATGCATGCGGTGCATGCCCACGGAGACGCCGACATCTTCAAGCTCGGCGGTCTCAAGAAGAAGTTGCCAATCACTCGTTGGACCTTCCTAGCGAGCTGTTTGGCGATCGCGGGCTTCCCGCTCACCAGTGGCTTCTTTTCGAAAGACGAGATACTCCTCGGTGCGGCTGCTCAGATCTATCGCGCCGACGGTCTGCTCATGACGTCCGTCGGCTGGTTCACTCTGATCGGGCTCACGCTCGCTGCCGTGATGACGGCCTTCTACATGTTCCGACTGTACTTCCTGACATTCACCGGCGAGTACCGGAGCGCCGACCAGTCGGGCGACCACCCCTACGACGCGCACCCGCACGAGTCGCCGGCCAGCATGACGATTCCGCTGGTGGTGCTCGGCATCGGCGCGCTCTTGGTCGGTTTCTTGGGGCTCCCGCATGTGGTGCCGATCATCGGGACGCACCTCACGGACTACAGCTGGTGGGGGCACTGGATGGAGGCGTCGGTCGCCGGCCAGCCGGTTCCCGACGAGATGCACATCGTGAACCTTGCTTCGGGCCTTGCGCTCGCGGCGATGGCCATCGGAATCAGCTCGGCTTGGGTGCTCTACCGAAACAAGAGCACCGACGCGCTTACCGATAAGATCCCGGCTCGTCTGTACCAGTTTGTCTTCGACAAGTGGCGTGTGGACGAGCTCTACGCGGCTACCATCGTCAACCCGATCAAGAACATTGCCACGGTCGTGGGCCGCGCGGACATGACCTTCGTCGACGCGCTCATGACGAGATTGCCGAGCTTCAACGTCCAAGAGACCGGACGCATTTTCGTCCGCTTGCAAAATGGAGTCGTGCAGATGTACGGCGCGGTGATGGTGGTCGGTGTCGTTGCGGTGCTGGCCTGGTTCTGGACACCGCACTCGCGCATCGAGGCAGCGTTCGACGGCACCAGCGTCGCGCTCACCACGCCGCAGGGCCTCGGTTACGAGTACCGCTGGGACGCGAACTCCGATGGCGAGTTCGAGACGCGATGGGACCGCGCCCCGGAGACTACGTTCGAGTACGGGTACGACGACGTTCGCGGCTTTGCCGTGTTCCTCAGTAACGTTCACTCGGGCATCGAGCGAAGGGTTCATGTGACCGAGGAGTGGATGCCGCTCCCCGTCGAATCCGTGGTTCCAGCCGAATTCCTGTCGCCACGCGACATGGGCTTCGAGGTGCGCGTCGATGGCCAGGACTTGCTGTTCCGGAAAGTGCATAGCCTGAGCAACGTCTTTGGCAGTAAAGAGATTCGTTTGCCGATGGGCAAAGATGGCCGTCTCGGTCCTGTCCGTGTCTTCTCCCGCCCACTGGTCGAAGCGACGGTCGAGGTTCGCAACGCCTTCGGGAACACACGCCGCGCGACGAAGGAAATCGCCTTGCCTTTCTCTGTGCAGGGGCCTTCACACGCTTCATTGCTTCCGCCGACTCATGAGGTGGTCCAATGACGACCCATTACCTCACCTGGCTCCTCGCCATTCCGGCGATCACCGCTGTGCTGGTGCTTCTCATGCCCCGGGGCTGGGAGAGCGGGATCAAGCGCTTCTCGATCGGCTCGATGTTGGTTGAGTTCATCATCAGCGTTCGGTTGATCCTCGCCGACTATTCGGACGCAGGATACCACTTCGTCGAGCACGTGGCCTGGGTCGAGTCCTTCGGGATTTCTTACAAGGTCGGTGTCGATGGGCTTTCACTGTGGCTGGTGATTCTGACCACGTTGCTTTCACCCATCGCGCTCTATGCGTCGTGGGGTAGCATCAGGACACGCATCAAAGAGTACGCTGTGTCTTTCTTGCTCCTCGAGTTAGGCATGCTCGGCGCATTCGTCGCGCTCGATCTCTTCCTGTTTTACGTGTTCTGGGAGCTGATGCTCGTGCCGATGTATCTGATCATCGGCATCTGGGGTGGCAAGGATCGCGTTTACGCGGCGATGAAGTTCTTCCTGTACACGATGGTCGGCAGCTTGCTGATGCTGGTCGCCATCCTGTACGTGGTTGCGAGCTATGAGAAACTCGCCGGGCACTACACCTTCGACCTGCAGGAGCTCTCGAGCCTAGTCTTGCCAGCGGTGCCGCAATACCTATTGTTCAGCGCGTTTGCGTTGGCCTTTGCGATCAAGGTCCCGATGTTCCCGTTCCACACCTGGTTGCCGGACGCACACGTCCAGGCTCCAACGGGAGGCTCGGTCATTCTCGCTGCCGTTCTTCTGAAGCTTGGCATTTATGGATTCATCCGGTTTGCGATGCCGCTGTTTCCCGTCGCCAGCCAGACGATCGGCCCGGTGTTGGCGGGGCTCGGTGTCGTGGGCATCATCTACGGTGCTTACGCAGCCTGGGTGCAGCGCGATCTGAAGAAGCTCGTCGCGTACAGCTCGGTGAGCCATATGGGCTTCATCCTGCTCGGTCTGTTCGCCATGAACCGTCACGGCATCTCGGGCGCTATCCTGCAGATGATCAACCACGGAATTTCGACCGGCGCGCTCTTCCTTCTGGTGGGGGTTATTTACGACCGCCGGCACTCGCGCTTGCTCGACGACTTTGGCGGTCTCGCCAAAGTGATGCCCTGGTATACGTTGTTCTTTCTGATCATCACAATGAGCTCGATCGGACTTCCGGGCACGAACGGCTTCATCGGCGAGTTCATGATCCTGGCCGGCTCATTCTTCTCGCGCACGGCGATAGGCTTCGGTTCGTCTTGGTTCGTTCTGACGCTCCTCGCCACGACCGGGGTCATCTTCGCAGCGGTTTACATGCTTCATGCCGTGCTCCGCATCTTCTGGGGCAAGGTGGTCCACACGGAAAACGAGTCGCTCGCCGATCTCAATCGACGTGAGGTCCTTTCGCTACTTCCGCTCATCGCCTTGGTGTTCTGGATCGGCCTCTATCCGAAGTTCTTCCTCGACAAAATGAACCCCTCGGTGGATTCGTTCGTGACGGATTTCACCGCCCGGTATTACGAGGGGCGCCGGACCGGTGAGCCTCGCCTGGTCGACTTCGACGAGCTGGCGCAGCGGTTTGAGGCTGCGGGTGGTCTTGTGATGGCGGAGCCGACTCGAGAGGAGGTGCAGCAATGAGTGCCCTCATGGGAGTGTCGCCACTCCTCCTGCTCGTCGCGGCGGGGCTGGCCATCATGCTCGTCGATGCGTTTAGTGAGGAGCGTGCCGAGCTGGCTCTGGTCACTGCCGTTTCGCTCTTCGTAGCGGCCGGTCTGGCAGGCGTCATAATGGTCAGCGGTGACGTTCTGCCCGCCCCCGATATCGTCACCCGCTACCTCGCCGTCGATCGGTTCGGCCTGTTCTTCGATGTCGTCATTTGTGTCGGCGCGGGCCTCTCTGCGCTGCTCGCGGGCGGATACCTCCGAGAGCACGGCCTCGAGCGAGGCGAGTTCTACGTGCTCCTCATCTTCACTGCCTTCGGTGCGATGGTGCTCGCACGCGCCGTCGACTTGCTCAGCATCTTCTTGGGTCTCGAGACGATGTCCCTCGGAGCCTACGCCCTCGTCGCCTATCGTCGCACGAGCGCTCGCGCCGTTGAAGGCGGGGTGAAGTACTTCCTGCTCGGCTCGTTTGCCGCCGCGATTCTACTCTTTGGAAGCGCGTTGCTCTACGGTGCCACCGGCCACACCGACCTCGCCGGCATCCAGCAGGTCGTCGCTGCCGGGGAAGCGGATGCAACCTTGACCGTTCTGGCCTTGGTCATGCTCATCGTCGGTCTGGCGTTCAAACTGGGCGCGGTGCCATTTCACATGTGGGTGCCCGATTCCTATGAGGGCGCCGTCACGCCGGTTACGACCTTCATGTCAGTCGGCGTGAAAGCAGCCGCGGTGGCTGTGCTCCTGCGAGTCCTGGTGGGCGCGTTCGGCGACCCAGCCAGCATGGGCCTCTACACGGGCTGGACGCCCGTCATCGTGCTGCTCGCCGTCGTCACGATGGTCTACGGCAACCTCGCTGCGCTCGCACAGACCAGCGTCAAGCGAATGCTTGCCTATTCTTCGATTGCGCATGCGGGCTACATCCTGGTTGGCGTCGCGGCAGTCCACGAACTCGGTTCCTTCGCGGTGAGCTCGGTGCTCTACTACATCGGCGCGTACACTTTCTCCAACGTGCTCGCGTTCGGCTCTCTCATTCTGATGGGATCGAAGGGCAAGGAGGCCGTCAGCTACGACGATCTCGCAGGCGCAGGCCGTCGCCATCCGATGGCCGCATTCCCCTTCGTCATCGGCGTCCTGTCGTTGCTCGGGATGCCGCCGACTGCCGGTTTCTTCGGCAAGTATTACGTCTTCAGCGCGGCCGTGCGGGCAGGTGGGCCGATGATCTGGGTCGCCGTCGTGGGTGTCCTCGCCAGCGCGGTGGGCGCTTACTACTATCTGAAGGTCATCGTGTACCTGTTCATGCGCGAGCCCGAGGAGGATCAGCCCATCGCGGTCCCGATGCAGTCCGCCTACGTCACCGTCGCTCTGATTCTAGCCGGCTACTACGTGGTGAAGATGGGGATCACCCCGAGCCGCTATCTCGACTGGGCCGTCTCGGCGGCTTCGAGCTTCATTAGCTAGCTGGCGCGGCCGAGGCGGTCGCTCGGGCGAACGAGCAGGCGGCGTGGACGGTCCTCCGGGAGCGCATCGAATGCGCGCTTCCAATCGGCGAAGCGGCCCCCCGCATGGACCGCGTCGAGCACGGCCAGCCCCTCGGCACGTCCGCCCTGCGCGAGCACGTACTCCACCCAGGCCCAGCGAGCGCTGGTTGCGCGCAGGTCGACCCGGCCTCGGACTCCACGACGGAGCCGTCGCAGCCGCGCGTCGACCAGGGGCATGCCGGCAAAGGGAGTGCCGTCGAGCGGAGTGTTCCGCTTGGCGACGAAGGGCGCCACGCCGAGTGACAGGGGGATCAGCGAAGACAGCTCTTTGCCGAACTCGATCAGCTCGTCGATGTCGTCGTCGGTTTCGCCGGGAAGGCCGACCATGATGTAGAGCTTCATGCGCTTCATGCCGTGACGCCGCGCGAGCTTGGCGGCCTGCCGAAGCTGTTCCTCAGTCGTTCGTCGCTGAATGAAGTCGCGCATGCGCTGGCTCGCACCGTCGCTCGCAGTGGTCAGGATTCGGTGGCCGCCCCTGCGGAGCGCGGCAACGAGCTCGTCGTTCAGGCGGTCTGCCCGAAGCGATGACAGGCCGACCTCTCGTCCCGAGTCGGCGAGGGCGTTGACCACGTCTACGATCTGGGGGTGGTCTGTCGTGGCGGCGCCGACCAAGCCCACCCGCTTCGCGTTGTCGGGGATCAACGACAGGATGCGTTCCTTCTTGACGAGACGCATGCCGTCGTTCGTCGAACGGCGCATCACACAATAGGTGCAGCCGCGGTGACAGCCGCGCTCGGGCTCGATGAGGAACATGTTGCGGAGCTCGGTGTGCGGCGTGATGATTTGCGAAAACGCGGGGAGGGTGGTGCTATCCGCCTTGTCGATGGGCGGCAGGATGTTGCCGTGCTTGCTCGGCACGAACACGTGGGGCTCGGCCGACAGCGTGCGGATGGCGCTGTCCTTGGAATCCGAGTCGAAGATCACACCCAGTGCGGTATGTACCGATTGATCGGCCTCGCCCATGATCACCGCGTCGACGAACGCTGCGAGCGGGAGAGGGTTGCTGAACGTCAACGGCCCGCCGGCGAGGATGAATGGGTGCTGTTCGGTGCGGTCCTCCGCCAAGGGTGGGATTCCCGCTAGCTCCAGGGTTTGAATCAGGCCCGCCAGCTCAGTCTCGTACGCAACCGAAAACGCGATCACGGGGTAGTCGGAGACGGGACGCAGCTTTTCATACGTGACCAGCGGCACGCGCGATTGCTGCCACGCTTCCAGGTCGTCGGGCAGAAACGCGCGGTGGGCGGCGCGACCTTCCGTTGCGTTGATCGACCGATAGATGGTCTGGAAGCCGAGAGACGACATCCCGACGCGATAGGGACTCGGATACACAAGTGCGACCGTCTCCGGAGCCTCCTTTTCGATGGCCCCGCTCTCGGCGCGCATCCGCGCCACGATCTCACCCTTCACATCAGTCACACGCAGAGCTTAGAGGGAGCTACCGACTCGGGACCAGCGGATTCGTTCCCATAGGGAGTCGCGGGTGTTTTTCCACGACATGTAGATGAACAGGGTCTTGCCCTTGATGCGCGAGTTGGGGACCGCGCCGATCAACGGGTTGCGACTGTCGTTGGAGCTGTCGCGGTGGTCTCCGAGCACGTAGACGTGGCCTTCGGGCACCTTGAGGGGCAGGCGGTCGAGTGGGAAATCGTGCTTCGAGTGGCTGATCCGGTGCGGTTTGTCGTCTAGGATCTCCTGGTAAACCCTGCACGTAGGGTCGATGTTTTTCTGCTCCTCGTCCAAGCACGGGCCTGAGTCTACCGTGTGCAGCACCTCTCCGTTGCGGGAGATCTTGCCGTCTCGGATGAGGATCTCGTCTCCCCCAACACCGATGACGCGCTTCACGATGTCTTCGTTGTCAGCGGGGCTGTGGAGAATGATCACGTCCCCTGGCTCGGGTCCGCCCCAGTTCCATGTCGCTTCGTCGGTAAAGGGGAGAAACAGCCCGAACGGGTACTTCGCGACGACGACCCGGTCGCCATCGAGCAGGCTGGGCTCCATCGATGGGCCGTCGATGGCAAATGCTTCGAACAAGGTCACCCGGATAAACAAAGCCAGCACCAGCGCGCCTCCGATGGTCAGCAGATTCGACTTCCAGCCGTCACCCTTCTTCGCCTTGCGCGCCCCTTTTGGAGCAGCTTTGTCTTGTTGTTTGCTCATTCGTGCGGGACTACCGGCAAGCGGAGCGGGCGGACACTTCGCTGGCGCGGACGCTAGTCTGCGGCTAGGCATGCGTCAAGCAACCCCATGACGATCCTCTGCATCGACACGGCAACCGAACACGGCACCGTGGCTGTCGTTCGTGACGACGGTTCGTCCGCGTCGGTACGCTGGCGTTCGGCCGGTCGACACGGTGAAAACCTGTTCGGCTACATTGAATCGGCACTGGCCGAAGCTGGCGCCTCTCGCGAAGAGCTTTCGCTGATAGGCGTGGATATCGGGCCCGGCCGATTCACCAGCCTGCGCGTCGGGCTCGGCACGGCCAAAGGGCTCGCCCTTGGCTTGGAGTTGCCCATCGTTGGAGTCAGCTCGCTGCGCGTGCTCGCGCGGGCCATCGAAGGCGATGCGGGATTGGTGCGCGTGCCCGTGATGAACGCGTATCGCGGCGACGTGTTTGCGGCGGCGTACATCATAGACGCTGACGGGGTCGAGGAATTGGCGCCCGTAGTCTTTGGTCCGCCGGAGGGTGTCTTCGGCCAAATCCGAGACGCCGTGGGAGGACGCCCCGTCGCAATAGGAGGCGAGGGCGTACGGCCGCATGCTGCCGTGATCGAAGCTGTGCTCGGGCTGAAGGTCGACGAGACGGAAATGAGCCTCGACGCCTCTACATCGGATGCCATCGTCGCCGAGGTGCAGTACGCGATCCGCACCAATGGACCCGCCGACCTGGATTCTTTGGAGCCGCAGTACCTTCGCCCGAGCGATGCGAAGCTACCGGACCTTCCGCTGCAGACCGAGCACTAGTCGGCGTGCGCGGAAATCGCCTCGCGGTACGCGCGCTCGTAGAGCCGAGTCGTGCGCTCCCAAGAATGGTCGATGAGCATTGCCCTGCTCTGGACCTCACGGAATGCCTTGTTGTTGGCGAACGCGGCCGCTGCACGCTGCACCGCCGAGAGTAGCGATCTCGTAGTCGGCTCGTCGTAGAGAATGCCGGAGCCGGTTTTCAACGAGGCTTCGCAGTCGACCACCTCATCAGCGAGGCTGCCGTCACGGTCGACAATCGGCAGAGCGCCGTAGCGTTGAGCTCGCATTTGCACGTTGTCGGACGCCGCGTCGCCGCCCAGCGCCACGATGAAATCGCTGGCCCCGATCAGCGCGTGTCGAAACGCCTCGTCATCGCCGGTCTTGATTTGAATGCGGTCCGGCCACTGGTCCCAAAGCTCCTCGTAGATGGCGATGAGCTCACCGTCGCCTTCGAGTTGCACCACGAGCTGCACGTCGTTGCGCAAAAAGTCGGGTCCGATCTTCGCGAGCAAGGCCATGCCCTCGTCCTCGACGCCGCCGATGGCGCCGAACAGGGGCACGTCGCTTCGCACCGGCAAGGTCAGGTCGTGCTGTAGCTCGGCCTTGCACTTGTCCTTCCCGTCCATGTCGAACGGGTCGAACCTGGCGGGGAGGTATCCATCGGTTGCGGGGTTCCAAAGTGCGGGGTCAATCCCGTGGCGGATACCGGCTAGCTTCGGTCCGAGCTCCCGAAACATGTCGCTCCCCCCTTCGCCGTCCGGCCGCTGCAGGCGGTGAGCGTAGTTGGGGGAGGGTGTCGTGACGCGATCGGCGGTCAGTAGACCGGCTTTCAAGACATTGATGCCGTCTCCGTCGCGGGCTTCGTCACCAAGCCCGATCCACTCGGCATCGCCCGCGTCGAAGCGCCCCTGCTGCGAGGCGTCGTACACCGTCAGCACGGTGGGCAAGTCAGGAAGCACCGAGCGCAATCGCGCGATCACCGCTGCTGCGGCCCAGCCGTGCGCGTGCACGATGTCGTAGTTGCTCGCGTTCTGCCGAATCAGCTCGGTTGCTGCAGTAGCAAAGACGCCGACCCTCGATGCGTCCAGCTGCTCGCCTTCACCGGTGAGGGAGTCCGCGGACAACAGAACCTCCTCGTTGCCGATGAAGGTCAGGCTTACCCCGTCGGGGCTGCGGCCCGTATAGAGCTCGCACGACCAGGCCCTGCCCCCGAGCTGGAACTCCAGCTTGGTCAGGCGGCGCGCGAGCGCGAGCTTCGCGGTGTCGATGTGGCCGTAAAGCGGGGACAGCACTTCGACCGTGTGATCCGCGCGACGCATCACTTTGGCCAAGGTTGCCGCGTCAGGGGCATCTTGAGCTGATGTGAATGCTTGAGGGGCGATAAAAAGGATTCGCAAAGTGCTGGACCATAGCGACTGTTGGCCCTGGCGGCCACGTGGAAAACCAGGTTGCACTGCGACTCGGCTGGTTCAGGCTTATCTCCCATGGCGGAGCGCGAGAAAATCGCGGTTACAGGCGCTTCGGGGCTCGTGGGCCGCGAGCTCGTGCCGACGCTTCGGCGCAACGGGGTCGAGGTTCTTCGTCTAGTGAGGCGCGCGCCGGGCGCGGACGATGAGGTTCGCTGGGATCCGCAGGGCGGAACCATCGACACCGAGGGCCTCCAAGGCATTACCGGGGTCATTCACCTCGCTGGCGACAACGTTGCTTCCGGACGCTGGACCGAGGCGAAAAAGGCCAGGATCCGCGACAGCCGGGTTCGTGGCACCAAGCTTCTCGCGAGCGCTCTCGCGGACCTTTCGCCCAAGCCGCGAGTGTTGGTTTCGGCATCGGCGGCTGGGTACTACGGCGCGTGTGGCGATGAGGCGCTCGACGAAGGCGCTGCCCAGGGTTCCGGGTTTCTTGCCTCGGTATGTGGCGAGTGGGAAGCCGCAGCGTCTGCCGCGCGGGATGCGGGGATTCGGGTCGTACATCCGCGCATCGGCGTCGTGCTTGCGCCCGAGGGAGGGGCGCTCGCCAAGATGAAGATGCCGTTCTTGCTCGGCGTCGGAGGCCGCATCGGTGATGGAAGGCAGTACATGAGTTGGATCACGTTGGAGGACTTGGTGTCGGCACTCGTGTTCGCGCTGGAATGCGACGAGCTCGAAGGGCCCGTGAACTTCGTCTCACCCACGCCAGTCACCAACGCGGATTTCACCGCTACGTTGGGCCGCGTTCTCAAGCGCCCGACAGTCTTGCCCGTCCCGAAGTTCGCGCTCCGGCTCGGGGTCGGTTCGGACATGGCAAACGAGTTGCTGATCGGGGGAGCACGCGTCATCCCGGCCTCGCTTCATGCACACGGCTTTCGCTGGGAGCACACGACCCTCGAACCTGCGCTTCGGTCGCTCCTGTAACGCTGCGCCTTGTTTGACCGGTTGTCGGCCTTCGGCGGACACTGCCGTCGTGTTGAGGGGGACCGTGTCATGGAGTGCGTGGGCGTCGGCCTTGGCGTTCTTCCTCACGGGCTTGTTTCCGCTCTTCAACGCGGACGCCTACGGCCACTTGGCCCAGGGCCGTCAGATAGCAGCGCTCGGCCGCGTGCCGGACGTCGATCTCTTTTCGTTTTGGCAATCGACCCCTCAGCCCTGGCAGAACTACGAGTGGGCCTATGACGTAGTGACCTGGTGGGTCTACGACCAGCTCGGCGCCAACGCGTTGATTCTTCTGAAGTGCATCGCATTGGGCGCGCTCGGGTACTTGCTCGTGGTGTTGGCCAAGCGGCTGGCCCGTGGCGCCGAGCTCGCAGCGCCGTTGACACTCACTGCGCTCTTGCTCGCGCTTCCCATTGCTCGGTTTCGATTCACGACTCGCCCGCAGATCATCGGCCTGCTCTTTCCCGCGCTTCTCCTCGTCGGCATCAGCGCCCTCTACGGGGAGCGGGCGTCGTCAGGGCGAAAGAGTTGGATCCTCGGGGGCCTCGCCTTGCTGCACGTGGCTTGGGTGAACTCCCACGGCTCGCATCTTTTCGGCGTGCTGATCACCCTGATGTTCGCCGCCTTCTCGATTCGAACGAGCGCGTTTCGCTGGATGGTTGGACTGTTGGCCCTTCAGATCGTCGCGACCGCTTGCACGCCATTCGGCTTCTCGATCGCCGCCGACGCGCTCTCGCATGTGCTCCGGCCCGAGTACCGGGAGCTCGTCGTCGAGTGGGCTGCCTGGTCGCCTAAGGATCCGCTACGGCTCCTGGTCGCGCCCATCGTGACAGCGCTCTTCGTGCTCGCCGCCGTGCGGCCGGTGACTCGCGCCTCCCGCTTCGGGCTCGCCTACGGGGTCTTCTGCGTGTTGTTGAGCGTAATGGCGTTCCGCTCGATGCGCTTCGTCGCCCATCAGCTGCTGTTTTGCGCACCGTTCATCGCAGCGGGTCTCTCGCAGTTGCCAGGCTTCAGCACGATGCGACGTGTGGTGGCAGGACTCGTCGGGGTTACTGCCGTGTCGAGTGCGCTTTGGATGGTGCAACTGGTGCCGGCACTGGGCTTCGGATTCGGTGAGTCGAAGCGTGCGTACCCCTGGGCGTCTGCCGAAATCATCGAGCGGCACGTCGAGCAACCGAGAACCCTTGCGAGCATCGAGGACAGCTGGTTCCTGATGTTCGCGGTGCCCAGCGGCAAGCTCCTGATCGATGGGCGGGTGCCTTTCTACGGTCCGGAGATGATCCAACGCGTTTCCCAGAGCTTCACCGATCCCGGGCTCTTCGCTGAGCAGCTCAGTGAGTATGACGTCAACAGCGTCGTGATCGACCACACCCGCTCGGACCACATCGTCGCGACCGAGCACTTGAGCAGTCGGGAGGATTGGGCGCTCGCGTTTGTCGAGGATGGGCATTCCCTGTTCGTTCGCCGCGATGTGTCGCCTGGGTTGCAGCCCTTTGAGATTCTCGGCGCCGGATATCGTGCCGGGCGCCTGCTCGACCCAGCCGTCGCCGATGCAGAGGCGAGCTCGGAGATTGGACGTCTCGGCTCACAGTTGAACACCGTTTCGATCCACGCCTGGCACCAGGGTCTCGAGCTCTTGCGGCCGCTCGCGCGCGACGGTGACCGCGCCGGCATCCGTAAGCACCGTGGCCCCGACGAGCAAACCCGGGCGCGGGCAGCCTACGAGCGCCTTTCAGTGCCCGCCAATACTTATCCTGGCTTCACCGCCATCGAGCTCTACCGGGCGATGGCGGCCCTATCGGCTTGCGACATCAGCGAGGCGCGAGCGGCGCTTGGCCGCGCGGCATACGGGGGCCAGACCCGCGGCACCTCGCTCGTGGCGCTCGAGCTATCACTTCGAGCGGGGGAGGCGTCCGAACGAGCCGCGGCCGCCGCGCAGGTCGAGCGCTTGAATGCGCATCCGGAGAGCCGTGACGACCCGTGGGTTGCCGCGATCGTCGACGACATCGACGTCCGCTGTCCGGCGCCCTAGGCCAGCGCGTCGCGATTGAGCTCGATCAGCGTGATCTCGGAGGGCGCGGCGATGCGCATGGGCGGCCCCCAGTAGCCGGTGCCCGAGCTGACGTAGATCTGCGAGTCGCCACGTCGGTGCAGACCCGACACGAAGGGCTGCGCAAGACGCGTGAGAAACCCAAAGGGAAAGATCTGGCCGCCGTGGGTGTGTCCCGAAATCTGAAGGTCGACGCCGTGCTTGCGCGCTTCGTCGAAGTGCACGGGCTGGTGCGCCAGGAGGACGACGGGCTTGCTTTCGTCTCGCCCTTTCAGGGCGCGCGCCATGTCAGCGCCGTGACCATTGCCGAACTGGTGCGCCGTCCAGTCATCGACCCCGGCGATGTGGAGCGCCTCGCCGTTCTTCGTGAGCTCCACGTGCTCGTTGCGTAGGACTCGGATCCCGATCCCCCGAAGGAACGTCAGCCACGAGTCCGCTCCCGAATAATACTCGTGATTGCCGGTGACGAAGTAGGTGCCGAGCGTCGCCCGAATCTCGCCAAGTGGCGCGACGTCATGGCCCAGGTCTTCGACCGAGCCGTCGATGAGGTCGCCCGTGATCGCCACGATGTCGGGCTCGAGCGCGTTGACCTTCCGGACGATGTCTTCGACGAAATCGCGTCCTATCGTGAGGCCCACGTGCATGTCGGTGATCTGCACCAGGCGCAGCCCGCTAAGGGACTCTGGCAGCTTCTTGAGACGTACGCTCAGGCGCTTTACCTCTACGGGCCGGATCGCCGACCAGACGCCCCAACCTGAGAGGGCGAGCCCGAATACACCGGCACCGCCAGCAAGAAGCTGCGCGAGAAACTCTCGGCGCCCGCCATTGACCGAGGCGAAGCCCGCGTACTTGACCCAGCTCCAACGCGCAATCTCGCCGCCCCAAAGCAGCACGAGCAACAAGAACATCGAGCCCATCCAGATGTACCCGACCCATGACACGGGGATCGCGACGTTCCTGGGAAACATTCGCCAGGCCAGCATCGACACGGGGATCGACAGCGCGAGCACGACCAGCGCGACGGTCGCGACCTGACGCCAAGGTGACGGCCACATCGGATCGCGAATCAAGCGGGCCCACAGGTAGTAGTGGGTGCCGATCGTTAGGCCCGAGATGATCCCGAGAAATATGAAGATGCGACCGAGCGACATGGAACGTTTGCTACGATCGCATAAGGATGCAGCCCGGACGCGTCAAGTCGCCGCTTGGCCTGGCGTCGAAGGATCGGGCGAGTCGTAACGCTTTTTTGCTCTCTGTGAGCTGGTCTAGGAGCCGCTGCCGAACCTCCGGGTGGGTCAGCGCGACGATGCGCGCCGCCAAGAACGCCGCATTCTTCGCCCCATCGATGCCGACGGTGGCGACCGGGACGCCAGGGGGCATCTGGACGGTGGCGAGCAGAGCGTCGACGCCTTGGAGCGCGCCGGACGCAATCGGTACGCCGATGACGGGGCGAGTCGTGTGTGCTGCGACGACGCCCGCCAAGTGGGCCGCCATCCCCGCGCAGGCGATGAAAACCTCGATGCCTTGCTTCTCGGCAGCGGCCACGTACTCCGCGGTCTCGTGTGGCGTCCGATGCGCCGACAGGACGCGCACGTCATTCGGGATGTCCAGTTGGTCGAGGACATCGCGGCCCTTCAGGACCACCGGAAGGTCGCTCGGGCTCCCGGTCAGGATGGCCACTACGGGGGTATCGGTCTTGCTTAGTTTACTGCTCGTCACGTCGCCTCCCGGGAGCAACCGCTTCTAGCGCAAAGCGGCCCAAGCGTCATCTGCCCACCGCGGCGAGAAAAAAGCCCGTCGGCACCCTTTACCCTATTGCAGAGCCAGCCTATAAAGCCGGCCAGCTATGGGAAAAGAGTCGGGCAAGCTCAATCGCAGCGTGGCATGGGCCGTTTTTGCGGCCGTCGTTCTGTTCAACGTGTTTCCACTGACCGCGGCGGCCGAAGAGCCGACACCGGAGGCTGCTCCGGCAGACGCTCCTCCGCAGTCCGTCGAAGAGGCGCTTGCGGAAGTCGAGGGCGAGCCCAAGTTGGCGGACATGCTGACTGCCCCGGGTGGGGTTCCCGCCGAGCCTGCCGACTACGACACCGTCGTCGAGGCGGTGAAGGCCAGCATGGCGCGCGTGGAAGAGCGGGCCGCCGAAGGTATCGGTGCGAGCTACATCATCGAGTTCGGTGACACCTTTGATTGGGTGCGGCTGGTTTCGGGCGAATGGCTCAAGGGCGAGATCAAGCGCATGCGCGATGACAATCTCGAGTTCGACAGCGACAAGCTCGACATGCAGAACATCGACTTCGCCGATGTCACCCAGGTCCACTCGCCCACGGTCAACACCTACGTGTTCGACGACCGCATCTCGGCCACGGGCCTGGCGGTGATCACCAAGGACAAGGTGATCGTCGAGACCGACGAAGGCACCAAGACGTTTGCTCGCAGCGAGCTCGAGTCGATCGTTGCGGGCGGGGAACGCGAGAAGGACTGGTGGTCGATGAAGCTTCGCTTCGGCCTGACGCTCAACAAAGGCAATACCGACCAGCTCACCTACGACATCAATTTCAACGTTCGTCGCGAAGACAAACTGACGTTCTTGGACCTCAACTACAATACGAGCTTTGGCCGTACCGACGGCGTCCAAAGCGTCAACCGTCACCTCGGCGAGCTCGATTTCAAGGTATTTCTCTCGAGCCGATGGTTCGTCGTGCCCCTCTTTGGTCAGCTATTCAACGACCGTTTCCAGAACATCCAGTTTCGGGCCACGCCTGCTGCGGGTGCCGGTATTCACATCATCGACGTCCCGAACGTCAAGTGGGATTTTCAGACCGGCGTTGGTTACCAGTATTTGAACTACCTGGACACCACGGCGCTGCCGCCTGGCAGCAGCAATCCGCAAAACGACGCCTTCATCCCGCTTTACACCTACGCGGACTTCGATATTACCGGAGATATCGATTTCACGGTCAGCTGGCTCACCAACCTGGTAGTCACCACGATCGGCAACACCAACCATACGGCGAAGGCCGATCTGGCGATCGAGCTGACGAGCGTCATCGATCTCGACATCGCATTCCTCTACCTGCGCACCGAGCAGCCGGCGCCGCCGGCCGATCCGGCCGACCCGGCGATCGAGAAGAACGACTACCAGCTCATCGTGGGCATCTCGCTCGAGCTCGGCTAGCTTTCGTCAGTTTTGGACTCGGCCTCTTTACGTTCAGCCCGCTCGCGGATCGTCTGCTCGAGCGCGGCCTTCTTCTGCTTGAGCTCCTCGATCTGAGCCTCGTCCCGCTCCTTGCCGGACTCGTCGGTCTCATCCTTCTTGAGCTTGTCGATTTCATCGATGCCGGCCTTCAACTGCTTCTCGATTTTGGCCTCGCTCTCCGCTTTGTCGGCTTTGTCGAACATCAGCTCTTCGGGACGCGTCTCCTCTGGGCTGCTCGTGCGATCCTTCTTCGCATGTGAGGTCTTGGGAATGAACAGCTGGCTCTTTTCGAGTTGCCGCTGGTTCATGAAGCTGGGGGAGACGATCTCGATTCCCGCGTGGTGCAGGGAATCCAGCATGGACTCGCGGAGGGCCGACTCGGCACTGAGCAAGTACTTCACGTCCTCGAGAAAGCCTGCTGCCTGATAGATGATCGAGAAATCGCCCAGCTCCACGACGAACACGAAGGGATCCTCGAGATCGGCTTGCTCGGCAGCCCTGAGCAGGCATTCGTGGACCTTTTCGCGCGGCACGTCGTACCCGAGGGAAACAGTGGCCGAGATGAACGTCCCAGACGAACGAATCACGCTTACTGGGTTGGTGACCAGGTACAGGTTCGGAAGGGTGGTCAGATTTCGGCGCTCGGTTTGGATCTCCGTTCGGAGCCAGCCTTTCTCCGAGACTCGGCCGCGGTGCTCGTTCACGATGATGAAGTCACCCGCTCGAAAGTTCCGAATCGATCGGAGCATCAAGCCTGCCATGGCGTTGCCCACGAGCGTGGTCGAGGAGAGCGCGATGGCGGCGGTGACGAGCAGCCCGACGAGGCTCAGAAGCTGTCCGCGCGGGGCATCGCCGATCGGAAGCGACAAGATGAAGCCGATGACGAAGATCCCGACGAGCGCCGTGATCAAGAGTTGCCGCGCCATCTGTCCCTGGCCGGGCGGGGGAGCAAATCGATTCAGCAACAGGTATCGTGCGCCCGAAACGACTCCGATCCCGAACAACAGTGCGAAGAGTGCCGGCAGCCACTCTAGAACCAGCTCGGGAATCCACTTGAGATATTCCATGGTTGGACGCGATGGTCGCAGTATTGAATCCCCGTCGCAAACACCGTCGTGGCCTATGGGCTGATCCGTTCGATGGATCGTAGATCCTGCGACCAGATCCGCTTGATCGGGCGGGAGTTGCGGGCAATGGTCTCGGTCGTCCGATGCCGTCGCTTTCGAGAAGACGCTTTCTGGAGATTTCAACTGCCGCGGCCGGTGGGGGCGACACAGCCAAACCCTCTGAGGTCGAGTTGCCCAAGGTAAAGCCGCCGGCTCCCGTCGCCGCGCCTCACAAGAGAAAGAAGCACCACAAAGAAGGCTGCTAGCGCATGACCTACTGGTCGCACTCGTTCCCATGGTCCCCGCCACGGCTGGCTAGAGCGAGCTGGGCTCCGCAGTGGTGAAGTCGCCGGGCTCCGGTGGAAAGATTACGACCGGAGTGCGCCGGTGCTCGGCTCGCTCTTCGTGCATTGTCAGTATGACGACCGCCGACTGAAGACCGCCACGGGTGACGACGACAAAGAGCGGATGGTGCCGGCGCATCCGGTGCTGGCTTCGACCTTGGCGCAGTGGAAGTTGGGCGGCTTCGCTCAAGTCTACGGACGACCTCCGACCGCCGATGACCGCATCATCCCGGACGCTCGGAACATGCAAGCGTTGACCATGGGGATTGTCAGCAAGCGAGCCCCGAAGGACTGCGCCGCCCTGGGCATCCCGAACAAGGGGATGCACGGACTTCGACGATTCTTCGTGACGTACACGCGAGCCGGTGGGGCTCGACCTGATGTGCTCGAACGCATTACCCACAACGCCAAAGGTACGATCCTCGACACGTACACGGACGCTGAAGGTTTATGGTCCGCGCTCTGCGAAGCTGTTCAGTGTTTGCAGGTCATATTGCCCGGATCGTCACGGACACAAGCACGGACACAAGCATGAACAGTTTCGGAAAACCAAGTGATAGCAAACCACTTAGCGGCTCCAGCGATAGGACTCGAACCTATGACCAAGCGATTAACAGTCGCCCGCTCTACCAACTGAGCTACGCTGGAATGGCTGCGAGGGATAGCGTGCCTTCGGCGGGTGTCAAGCGCAGGAATTCGTTCTGAATTCTGCCGTACAGATTCCGGCCTGGCGCGTTATCGGTCCGCCTCCAGTTGGTCGCGGCTGGCCGGCTGGGCCTCTTCTTTCGACTCGCCATCGCCGTCGTGACCGGTCCACTGTGCCATCGATGTGTCGGCGCCAAAGAGATGGGAGATTCGGTCGTAGAGCGCGGTTGGCAAGAGCTCGCGCAGGAGCGGGGTGATCTTCACCATCCAAGGTTCCAAGACATGGATGCGGTTATGCTCGACGGCCTGGACGACCTTTTCGGCGATGAAGTCTGGTTCGAGGATGTTCGTCGCCTTGGGCGCTGCGGCGCCCTTGAACATGCCGGTGCCGACGTAGCTCGGGCAGACGATCGTGACGTGTACGTGTTTGTGGCCGAGTAGATTGAGCTCGGCGCGGATCGATTCGGAAAAGCCGATCACGGCCCACTTGCTCGATGCGTAGGTCGAGCCGTAGGGCAAGCCGATGAAGCCCGAGGCGCTCGAGATATTGACGAGGTGCGCTTCGGGACGCTCGATGAGGTCTGGCAGAAACGCATGCGTCATGGCGACGACGCCCAAGATGTTGACCTCGTAGGTCTTGAGGTGGCGGTCGAGAGGCGTCTCGGTGAAGGGGCCGCCAAACACGATGCCCGCGTTGTTCACCAGCACGTCGATCGGGCCTACCTCCGCGGCGATTTGCGCTTTCAGTGCTGCGATGCTTGCCGGATTGGTCACGTCGACCGGGAAGCCCCATGCTGCAACGCCCAGTGCCTCGATTTTGGCTTTGGCTTCTGGGAGCTTTTCTTCGGCGAGGTCAGCGATGACGATTTCGGCCCCGCGGCCGGCAAACTTCATCGCCATCGCGAGTCCGATGCCTTGGGCTCCGCCCGTGATCAATACTCGCTTACCGTCCAGCTTGCTCATAGCGACCTCTTTGCGGGCTAACCGCCCGGGGTAATCGTCAGCTCGACTCGGGCGGTCTGGTTGGGGGTGAGGACCTGGAGGATCTCCGAGTCGGCGTTCCATGTCCAGGTGCAACCTTGGTCTTCGCTGCCGCGGTGCGAGCCTTACTTGTCCGGAGGCAGCAGAACCGTGTCGATGATGTACAGCATGCCGTTCTCGGCCGGGATCTGCGCAAGGATCTTTGCGTCGTTGATCGAAACAAGCTTACCGTCCTTCAGGTGCACCGTGGTTTTCCCACCGTTGGCCATCCAGAGTTTCTGTCCGTCTTTGAGCCAGTCCGGCTGAACCGCCGACGTGGTGACGTGGTACTTCAGGATGTCCCGGAGCGTGTCCACGTTCTCGGGCTTGACCAGGTTTTCCACCGTGCCTTCGGGCAACTTGTCGAACGCCGCGTTGGTCGGAGCAAATACGGTGAGTGGGCCCGAAGCCGCAACCGAAGTGACATAGTCTGCAGCCTTGAGCGCCGCGACCAACGTCGTGTGGTCCTCCGAGCGGACGGCAATGCTAACGATGTTGTCCTCGTGCAATGGAGGGACGTTCGAGGCCTGTTCCACCGGCGCGGGTGCGGGCTCAGTTGGCGCCGCTTCCTGCTTCTTGCAACCAAGGACGAGGAGCCCACAAAGAAGCCCTCCGATGACCGTAACTCTTGCAAAACCTCTCATCACATCCTCCCCTGATAGGAAGCGCCTCCAGGCGCGTGCGGAGTATAGACACACAATTTGGGCTCAGAAACTCGAAAAACCAGCTTTTGATGCGGTGCGCAAATCCTGCGCGTGGCGCAGTTTTTTCTCTTGATAATCGCTTGCCCCCGCTGCCGGTGAGCCTAGACTCCGCCGCAATGAGGAGGGTTTATGCGCGCAAGATGGATTGGTTTACTCATCGGATTGATACTCGGCATTTCGGGGTGCACCTCGCAGGATGCCGCTCCCGCTGAGCCCAAGGCTGCAGAGCCCGCACCCGCTCCGACGCCGGCACCGGCCGCAGAACCGGCGGCAGATCCGGTCGCGGAAGCACAGGACATCTACGAGAATCGATGCACGGTTTGCCACGGCGCGACTGGCAAGGGTGACGGCGACGGCTCGGCCGCGCTCGACCCAAAGCCGCGAGACTTCACCTCCGCGGAGTGGCAGGCCTCAGTCACCGATGACCACCTCAACAAGATCATCGTCTTCGGGGGCCTTGCGGT
>PVMK01147884.1_pt1 | contig 46609 bp, 39 predicted proteins | sample 1853481 | NCBI WGS metagenome assembly PVMK01 (sample SAMN08533507, study PRJNA380276) | Marine sediment metagenome, whole genome shotgun sequencing project.
CTCAGGGAGGCATGAGGGACGCACTGATAAAAGCGAAATCTTTGCAGACTCGCTTACTTTTCCAAAGGGAGGGGTTTTTTATAGGGGCAGCCTCTATGTAACCGCTGCCCCAGATCTTTTACGGCTTACCGATTCCAATGGAGATGGCATAGCAGACAAACGTGAAGTGGTCCTCTCCGGATGGGTATTGAACCATAATGGAGCCTTATTGGGCGGGCCATTTTTCGGTCCTGACGGCTGGATGTATTTAACTGACGCACGTCGCGGGTTTAATATTACCACAAATGAGGGCGTTAATCTAAAAGGGAATGGTGCGAGGATCTGGCGATGCAGGCCGGATGGTACAGGTTTGGAGTCCATGTGTGGTGGAGGTTATGACAACGCCATCGAGCTGGTATTTATGCCTTCGGGTGAAACCCTTGGCACCATGACCTATTTCATCAATCCTCAGGGAGGCATGAGGGACGCACTCATGCATTGGGTGGAAGGAGGGGTTTACCCGAAACCACAACGGGTTATTGCGGAAGACCATCTTAAACTTACGGGGGACCTTATGCCTGTAATGACAAAAATGGCACGGGTTTCTCCATCAGGTTTAATGAGGTATCGTGGATCGGCTTTTGGGGAAGAATATAGAGGCAATCTCTTCAGTGCTGAATTCAATACAGGGCGTATTATGCGTCACCAGATTACTGCTGATGGTGCTACATTCCAGACGATAGATGAACCTTTTATCGAGTCGAAAGTTTCTGACATACATCTTACTGACGTGCTTGAGGATGCAGACGGTAGCATGCTGGTGTTAAATACAGGTGGATGGTTCATTACCGGATGCCCGTTGTCAGTGGTGGCTAAATTGAATGTGCATGGGGGCATCTATCGCATAAAGAAGAATGATTCAGAGAATATAAAAGATGCCTGGGGGCATAAGTTGGACCTCCAATCTCTTTCAGCGGAGCGCCTTGCTGAACATGTGAAAGATTCCCGTTTTGCAGTGCGTGACCATGTGATTGAGCGGCTTGTAGAACTAGGATCGTCCGCTGTTATGCCTATCAAGAAATCATTACTCGGATCGGACAACCAGGAGATCCGTACTGCTGGTGTCTTCGCCCTTTATCGGATCAATACCCCGAATGCCTTGAAAGAAGTCCATGCAGCACTCGACGACTCCAGCTTGATGGTTAGAACTGCTGCTGCCCGCGTATTGGGATTGTCAAAAAACCAAGAAGCCGTTGATAAACTTATGAAAATAGTACAGAAAGATAATTCACCGGTTCGGCGACAAGCAGCTACCGCCTTGGGACAAATTGGAGACACACGTGCCGTGGATGCGCTTTTGAATGCATCGGTAGATAGCAACGACCGTTTTGTAGAGCACGCGATAATATATGCACTAATCAACCTAAAAACTACCGCTCCACTGTTTGACGCGCTGACCCATTCTTCTTCAAATGTGAGAAAATCGGCAATTATTGCGCTAGACCAGATGGAGGGTTCACCTTTGCGAATGCAAGACCTTGTTCCTTTTTTGGAGAGCGAAGACCCCGAATTGCAGAATGCCGGAATTTGGTTGGCTTCACATCATTCAGAATGGGCCGATATAGTGATTCAATTCATTCAAAACCGTTTGAGTGATGCTAATCTATCTATAACAGATGCAGCTCAACTTCGTGACCTGATGATAACCTTCAGTGAAAATGTGGATTTGCAAAATTTTATTGGGGTCCAGCTTGGAAATGCCGCCATTCTCACCAGAACAAGGATTTTCCTGATTGATGTCATCAATCATTCGTCTGTAAAGGAAATTCCCTCAGTTTGGGTTCGGCAACTGAGCAAACTTTTACAGGATGGCGATCCAGAAATTCGTTTGCTGGTATTGAGGCTTATCGAATCAAGAAGTATCCAGGCGTTAAATGATCAATTGAAACTGATTGTTAATAATCCAAATACTCCGGCCAACTTTAGACTGAAAGCACTCAGTGCACAACTTCACTTCGACTCAAAGATTTCAGATCCGGAATTCCAGATGGTCTTGCGATACCTTGATAAGCAAAATGAATCTCCTATAAGGCAATTGGCTGCGAATGTGTTGGTTTCAGCGAAATTAAACGATACCCAGCTGCTGCAACTGGTTAAAGAACAGATAGCACAGACAGATGCATTTTTACTACCCACACTAGTGGGTTCTTTTGAAGAATGTAGTAACGCAGCAGTGGGGACGGCACTTATCGCTGCTTTGCAAAGCGCACCAAATAGATTGGAAAATCTTTCCGAAGAGGACTTGCAGAGATTATTCAGTGAATATCCACAAGCAATAAAAACCTCAGCCGAACCCCTTATGGCAAGGTTGCGTGAACAGAATGCCACCCGTCTCCTGAAATTGCAGGAAATTGAATCTCAACTAGGCAGAGGGGATGTTGGACAGGGTCGAATACTTTTTTTAGGGAAATCAATTTGTTCTTCCTGTCATGCAATTGGAGATCAGGGAGGAGATTTCGGCCCAGACTTGTCCAATATTGGGGAAATTCGTTCAAGGCATAATATTCTGGAAGCAATATTATATCCGGGAGCAAGCTTTGCAAGGGAACATGAATCCTCGAAGATTACTACGAAAACAACAAATTACATTGGAATCATCAAGGAACAAGTTAATGAAGCCATAATTATCCAAACAGCCCCCGGACAACATGTTCGCGTTCAACGTGATGAAATTACCGAAATCGAGCCTCAAAGCACTTCAATGATGCCGCCGGGGCTTGATAAGTTACTTACCCCGGAAGAGTTATCTGATCTGATTGCCTATTTGGTATCTCTTCCTGATGGATTGGGGGGTATAGGTAAAAGGGAGTAAACATTAGTAGGATCTTATTTCCAGTTGGTGCTTTGGATGAGTATCAATTCGAGCCATATATTTAATGTCATCGATCATTAGGTTTATCTTCACTTTTTTATGAAATAGAAAGTTTGAATATTGGGTTCTATTAAAATGTATTTATTGATAGTAAACCTATGAAATCACAAAAAATCACCATGTTGGGCACCGGTCTCATCGGTACTTTCTATACCATGTGTCTGCACGGTCAGCGCAGCAGGGACCGGGTACATGCGGTATATTCCCGGACCGATGCCCGCGCCAAAACATTTGCGGAACAATGGAGCATCCCAAATACTTATACGGATATAGCCAGCGCCATCCAGGATCCGGAAACCGATATTGTGGTGATTGGTTTGCCCAATCATATGCACCATGAGGCAGTAATGTTAGCAGTGGCGGCAGGCAAAGGGATTTTATGTACCAAACCTCTGGCACGAACTGCAAAAGAAGCCAAGGAGATGCTGGAAGCAGTCGAAAAAGCCGGGGTATTTCACGGTTATCTGGAAGACCTGGCGTATACGCCCAAGACCCTGAAAGCGCTGCAATCCGTGCAAGCCGGCGCTCTGGGCAAGGTTTTATGGACCCGGTCACGTGAGGCCCATCCCGGTCCGCACAGTGATTGGTTTTGGGATATTAAAATGTCTGGGGGTGGTGCTATTGTAGACCTTGCTTGTCACTGCATAGAAATTGGCCGCAACTATATAGGCAAGGACATCCGGCCTGTTGAAGTTATGTGTTGGGCAGCTACCCAGGTAAAACCAATTGAAGCGGAGGACAATGCCATTGGGCTCATTAAATATGAAACGGGTGCCATAAGTCAGTTTGAAGTTAGTTGGACTTACCGGGGTGGTATGGATCTCAGGGACGAAGTAGCCGGCACAGAGGGAAACATCCGTACCGATCATTTTCTGCGTACCGGATTTGAAATGTTCACCGATGCCGGTATAAAGGGATATGTAGCAGAGAAGGCAGAAAGTGAAAAGGGTTGGCTATTTCCGGTTGGTGACGAGGTACATGAATTAGGTTATACCGACATGTTTACCGACATGTTCAATGCCCTGGAAAAAGGATCACAACCTATGGAAAATTTTTATGACGGCTATGTAGTCAATGCCATTATGGATGCTTGTTATCATTCGGCTAAAACAAAAAAATGGGAGCCTGTGGAGTTGGATGATTGGAGGGGACAAACCGGACTGCAGGACAAAATAGAAACCGAGGATTACGATGATGAACATTATCTGATTAAAGAAGAAATTTTACCGGACGGTCGAAAAAAAGCGATTATTAAGAATAAAACAACCGGGGTTATCTCCGAAAAGATCGTATGAATGCTTTCAGGTAAGAACATAGTAATTATCGGTGGTACCACTGGTTTGGGCCTGTCAGCTGCACTTGCGCTGGTTAAACAAGGCGCCCGGGTGGTGGTCACCGGCAGGAATCAGGAATCCTGTAACCAGGCCCAGGATCAATTGGGCGAGATGGGATTGGCCATCAGCAGCGATGCCACCCTTGAAGGTTCCGCCGAAGAAGCGATCTACGTTTGTCACACAAAATGGAACCATCTACATGGACTTTACCATGTAGCAGGAGGCAGCGGCCGTAAAGCAGGCGATGGACCATTACATGAAATGACACTGGAAGGATGGAATACCACCTTCCAACTCAACCTCACTTCAGCAATGCTCTCTAACCAGGCGGCTGTCAGAATTTTTCTGGAGCAAGGCACTGGTGGAGCGATCCTTAATATGGGGTCTGTGCTGGGATTCTCTCCGTCTCCGGAGTATTTTGCAACTCACGCTTATGCTGCCACTAAATCTGCTATTATTGGGTTTAGTAAATCAATTGCCGCTTACTACGCAAAAAATAATATCCGTGTTAACGTGATCGCCCCAGCTTTGGTAGAGACACCAATGGCGCTAAGAGCTGCTCAGGATGACACTATTCAGGCTTTTATCCAGACCAAGCAACCTCTTGACGGAGGTCGAATCGGGCAACCACGCGACCTGGACGGAGCATGCTGTTTTTTAATGTCAGATCAGGCCGGCTTTATCACTGGACAGGTACTTACAGTAGATGGAGGCTGGACCATCAGCGAGGGTCAAATTTCAAAGCCATGAACAATACATATATAGGGATTGATATTGGGGGTACTTATATAAAAGGCGTACTAATTGATGGTGAAGAAATAAAGCACAAAGTAACCAAAGAAACCAATGACCGCCAGGGTGTATGGCGACAATCCACAGCTGAGGTCCTTGAGGAATTAATTCGCAATACCAACGGACAGGCCAAGTGTGTGGGCTTATCTGCCCCCGGACTTACTGATAATGAGAATCGAACCATCAGCTGCATGCCCGGTCGTCTTGAAGGCCTGGAGCACTTTGACTGGTCTGGATTTTTAAAACAGGACGTACATGTATTGAACGATGCCCATGCAGCACTGGTTGCGGAGTCCCGTTGGGGTGTAGCAGCTGATATTCCAAATGTAGTCATGCTGACACTCGGTACCGGAATCGGGGGCGGATTATTGATCAATGGACAACTACAACAAGGCTTTCTGCACCGAGCAGGCCATTTGGGTCATATTTCAATTGACAGTGCCAGCGAGTCCAGAAGCATTACAGGAACCAGCGGTAGCCTGGAAGATGCGGTGGGAGAAGCCACCTTATTACAACGATCCTTAGGAAAATTTAATAACTCCCGTGATTTAGTAACGGCCTATTTGGCTGGTGATACCTGGGCCACCTATGTCTGGCTTACTACCATGCGTAAACTGGCGCTGGGCATCGTATCCATCTGTAATGCCATAAGTCCTGACCTGGTAGTACTTGCAGGCGGTATAACCAAAGCCAAAGAGCATTTACTGGGTCCCATATCAACCTTTATGGATCTGTATGAATGGAGGCCGGGAGGTCATGCCACCCCAATAAAACTGGCAAAATTTGAAGAGTTTGCAGGAGCCATTGGAGCGGCGCTGTTTGCTCGATCGCAGTCGCAGGCTCCGTAATAAATAAAATCGAAAATTCTATGTCTGTTATAGACCAATATCTTAAAACATGTCAGCAGCTTATCGAAGCTGTTGAAAAGCAAAAGGTTCAAATACAAACCGCAGCCCAGTGGTTTGCCAATACTATTATCGCCGGACGGATGGTGCATATATTTGGGTCTGGTCACAGTCGCATCATGGCAGAAGAAATGTGGCCGCGTTACGGTTCCTTCCCGGGATTTAATCCGATCGTAGAATTGTCACTGACTTTTCACAACCTGGTGGTGGGGGCCAATGGTCAACGCCAAGCGATGTTTCTGGAAAATGTAGCTGGACTAGCAGAGCGTATTTTGAGGAATTTTTCCTTAACCGGTGAGGACAGCGCTCTGGTTATTTCCAGTAGCGGTTGTAATGTGGTCCCTATCGAGATAGCACAAATTTTTCAGGAAAAGGGCATCAAAGTGGTGGCACTGGTGTCATTAGCACATTTGGAAAAGTCCACCAGTAAGCGAACTGACGGGACTAAACTCACTGATTTTGCCGATTTGATTTTAGATACCGGGGCTCCAGTAGGTGATGCTTCAGTGGTCGTTCCGGGTTTGGATACTCCGGTATCTCCACTTTCTACAGTTGGCGGTGCCATAATTATCAACTGTCTCAAGGCTGAAATTGCAAGACTGCTCACTGAAGCGGGCCAACCTCCCAAGGTGCTCACCAGTGCCGCAATTATAGGAACACAAAGGGCCACCGATCTGTTCGAAAGCGCATACGACGAACATGCCCATAGACTAGCAAAGCTGTATCAGAATGTTGGATTAGAAAATTAAAACATGAAATCAACACCCATTCGCACCATTGTCATTGGCAGCTATCCATTTCCTGCCTGGCTGGAATTTGCCTCTCAAAATCTTGATCGTTTTGGCCAGAACGACATTGAGGAAATGATTGAAGATGCGGTAGTTGCCGCTATTCATGACCAGGTATCCGCTGAGCTGGATCTTATCACCGATGGCGAACAAACCCGGCTCGATTTTAACCTGTCTTTTTATGGTTTTTTACAGGGGATAAAAAAAGAAACCATATCACCACGACTATGGGGCCCGCCTGCTCATGATCAACGTGGCAAACACACCCTGGATGGTGAACTAATAGCCCCCAATGGGCTGGGGGTAGTGGAGGAATTTCTCCGTTTAAAGCGTCTGGCTCCAGAGCAACAAGCGCTAAAAGCCAGCGTTCCCGGACCATTTACCTTAAGCGGCAGGCTGCTGCCAAATAAGCAATATCCGGACAGATTCGCCATTACCGAAGCGCTACTGCCCATTGTTAGAAATGAGTTGGAATCCCTGGTAGCTGCTGGGTGTCAGGAAATTGCCATAGACGAACCCTCCATGAGTTGTTATGCCTATAAAGAGGATATCAAAAGATTTGTAGATATTTTCAACCGTACCGTAGAACCCGCTGTGGGCAAGTGCCGCTTGTCAACCCATTTATGTTTTGGGAATTACAAAGGACATCCGGTGGGATACCGGCGTATTGCGCCTATGCTTCCGGATTTTCTGGATTTCAAAGTAGATGAGGTCCACGTCGAGATGGCCAACCGGGAATTTGCCGAGATCGAACTGATTGCAGAATTTGCCAGGAAGATGGATGTTGCTGTGGGGGTAATTGACGTAAAAAGTTATTACATCGAGACTCCGGAAGACGTGGCAGCTCGAATTAAACAATGTCTGCAGTATGTTTCTGCAGATAAACTGGCTATTGCTCCTGATTGCGGACTAAGTCAAACCGCCCGTTGGGCAGCTAAGAAAAAGTTGGTAAACATGGTGGCCGGAGCCACCATGGTGAGGAAAAAATTGTAAACTGCCGTAGACCCTAATATTCAGTTTTAGGTATTGAAATGATCACACCATACTTACAAAATGAGGCATTGTTGGAAAGTATCCGCAATACCCCAAAGAACTCGGAACGGTTTTATCTATGGTGGCTGGGACAAAGCGGCTTTCTGGTCCAATGGAAAGGGCAGCACTTGCTGATAGACCCTTATCTTTCTGATTCCCTCACCATAAAATATGCAGAAACCGACAAGCCGCACCTCCGCATGACCGACCGTGCCGTAGACCCTTCTGTGTTGGATTTCATTGACATAGCCACCTCCAGCCACAATCATACGGACCACCTGGATGCTGAAACACTGCGCCCATTAATTTCAGCAAACCCAAAAATGAAATTACTCATACCAGAAGCTAACCGGTATTTTGTGTGTGAGCGACTGCATTGTAAAGCAGAATTCCCCGTGGGATTGAATGTTGGTGAATCAATCACTATTAAAAACTTCACTTTCTATGGTGTACCTGCGGCGCACAACAAACTTGACATAGATCAGCTTGGCAGAAGCCTGTTTATGGGATATGTGATCGAATTTGGCCCCTGGAAGATCTATCACAGTGGTGATACTCTTTGGTATGATGGAATGGAACAGCTAATTAGACCATTTAAGGTGGATGTGGCTATTCTTCCTATTAACGGCAGCAAACCAGAACGCCGGGTGGCTGGCAACCTGGACCATGAAGAAGCTCCCAGGTTAGCGCAAGCCATTGGGGCTCGTTTGGTGATCCCCTGTCACTATGATATGTTCACCTTCAATACCGCAGATCCGGCAGACTTTGCCGGGAGTGCGGACAAACTGCAACAACCATATAGGGTTTTACAGTGCGGAGAGCCTTGGAATTCAGATCAGCTGCCATGAGCTTTGTCAGAACCGCATTAGGTGATATATCTCCAAAGGCTATGTTCCTAAACCCTCGTCCCTAAAACCCTCGTCCTTGGTAATTATTAGATTCCTATCCAACTGAACTGGTATTGGTGTTCCGGAATCTTGAGCCGTTCAGACACACGACGCAGGCGATCCGGCAGTTTCATTACATAGTCTCTGGCCCGCTCACCTGCTTCGTTGAGATCGGGTACTCGATCTATATCCCAAATGGTTAATAAAGACTCTAAAATATCAATATAATCTGTTGCCGTATAAATTCCCAGACGCTGGGCAGCATCTGAAAAATGAGTAAAAGTTGTACTAATATCTCCCCCCAATTCACGTAGATAATGTGCAGGCATAACGATCTTCTTGCGCATCATATCGGCAAAGGCCAGCATCATCTCACTAGGGTCCACCTCCATTATTTGCTGAACAAATGACTGATAGGCATGGGCATGCCGACCTTCGTCACCGGCGATCTTAGAGCAAATTTTGGCCAAGTCCGGATTGTCTTTTCTTTTGGCAATGGCTCCTACCCTTTTATGGCTGATAAGCGTAGCCTGTTCCTGAAAACTGGTATATACAAAATTGCGATAGGGGTCTGCTGCGGTACCTATATCAAATCCATCACTCAACAAATACTGAGTACTGATCTCCATCTGTTTCATATCCACTCTACCCGACAAATAGAGGTATTTATTTAACAAATCACCGTGACGATTTTCCTCTGCTGTCCATCCGCGTATCCACCTGGTCCATCCATTATGTTCCCCTTGATTAACCCCTTCCATTCCTGCTAACCAGGATTCATAGGTTGGCAGCGCTTCCTCAGTGATGGTATCGCCGATAAGCACCGCCCAAAAATCATAAGCCAATTCCTTTGCCCGTTCCTGTAGGTCTCGGACCTCCTCAAAAAAAGAAATGTCCCTGGAATCAGGAAGGAAATCAGCCGGTTGCCAGTTTTGGTCGATAGGCCGGAGAAACTTGGACAGTTTCTCTACTACAAATTTTTCAACATGGTTCATTACCTCCAGCCTGCTCCCGTCCATTGTTTATAGATTATTTTGTATAGATATTTACTAGAAAGCTGTAAATATTGCCAAAATAATAGATAAAACCTATGCTACCGCTTATTTTGCCCTTCTTCACATTCAAATCAGGATTACATGAGAAAACGTAATTTTAAAACCGCTACACAATGTGTACACTCCGGGGCTTTGCCTGACACTTTAGCTGGAGGAGTAAACTCACCTTTAATTACATCTAGTGCATTTCAATTCCTAGGCCAGGAAGATCCTGCTTACCCAAGGTATTTCAATACCCCTAATCAACAGGTGGTAGTGGACAAATTATGCGCCCTGGAAAAAGGCGAGGCTGGATTAGTGCTCAGCTCCGGAATGGCCGCTATCAGTACCGCTTTTATGGCCCTGCTCAAGCCAGGTGATCACGTGGTAATACAGGATCAAATCTATGGAGGTACTTATTTTTTCGCAAAATCACAATTTGAAAAATTAGGAGTTTCATACACGCTGGTAAAAGGCACTGAGATAGGTAATTTTAAGCAAGCCATACAATCTAACTCGAAGGTTTTATACTTTGAGACCCCCAGTAATCCTCTGCTGAGCATATTGGATGTTTCTGGTCTGGCCAAAATGGCCCGCGACCATAATATGATATCGATCATTGATAATACATTTGCCTCTCCCATTAACCAAATTCCACTGAATCTAGGTGTGGACGTGGTTATGCATAGTGGGACAAAATATCTGGGTGGACATAGTGACCTTTGTTTTGGGGCCCTGATAACCAGTGGGCGTTTGCGCGGGGCCATGCAATCCACTGCGGTGAATTGGGGAGGAAGTCTGAATGCCGGAACCTGCTACCAGATTGAACGAAGCCTAAAAACCTTGTCTCTCAGGGTGCAGCGCCAGAATGAAAACGCCTTGGAAATAGCCCGTGCATTGCATGAGCATCCTGCCATCAAAAAAGTCTATTATCCTGGTCTTGACTCACATCCCGGGCACCAACTTGCAAAATCTCAGATGTCGGGGTACGGCGGTATGCTATCATTCGAGCTCAACGCCACGGGAACAGCGCCCGAATATTGTAAACGACTTAAATTGATCAAGCCGGCACTTAGTCTGGGAGGAGTGGAAACCATCATCAGCATCCCATGCCTGACCTCACATGTCAAAATGTCCAAAGAAGAACGGGCTGCAGCGGGAGTTTCAGATGATCTTTTGCGGCTGTCAGTTGGAATTGAAGACCTCCAAGATCTCCTGTCGGATCTCTTGGGAGCAGTAGAATAGGGGAACATTGGGAACACTAGATTAAATGAACATTTGAACAGCTGGAACATTTGGGTATTTGAACAGACAACATTTGAGCAAAAGGCCAGCTTTGTTGACCTAGGCACTAGTAGTAAATTACTCAAACTGTTTCCATAAAGTGAGACTGTAAAGATTGATATTGGTCAAATTCATAACTGAAATTTAGACCAATGAAAAAGCAATTTCTTGAAGATAGACTGATCAATTTTTCAATTGATGTTATTGATGTTGTCAAGTCAATAACTAAAACTGAGATAGGGAATCATCTTTCAAAACAACTGGGGCGTTCAGGAACCTCAGTTTCTTTGAATTACGGAGAAGCCCAAAGTGCAGAATCAAGGAAAGATTTTGTGCATAAGATGAAGGTTATTCTGAAAGAACTAAGGGAAACATATATTTGCTTACGAATTATTGATAAGGCTAACCTTTACAGAAAATGTGATTCAGGACTGGAAAACATTATCTCAGAAAACAATCAATTGATAGCAATTTTTGTAAAAAGCATTTCCACTGCACAAGGCGGCAGTGGGAGCAGGAGAACATTAGAACAGGGGGAACAACAAGAACAGTAGAACAGTAGAACAGGGGAACATTGGGAACACTAGATTAAATGAACATTTGAACAGCTGGAACAGTAGAATGTTTCATAGCGCGTCTGATTAATCTATTGTTCTAATATTCCAAATGTTCAGTTGTTTCAAATGCTCAATTATTCACTTGTTCTACTGTTCAATTGCTCCCACTGTTCCCCACGTTCTCAAGCCTACGGGCTTGACCAACCCAATCATCCCTTTGGATCCTTCCGGGAAAGAACTCTATTGCTTCATTTATTTTGCCGGCTTGTTCAGTGGTCATAGAGGCTATTTGTTCGAATGTATAGATGCCGATCCTGTTTAACTTTTCCTCGATGAAAGGGCCTACTCCACCTATCTTTTTTAAATCGTCTTTATCATGGGCAGATGCGGATTTGAGGCCTATAGAAGAAACAAAATCCTGCCATGATGGCTTGTTATCAACTTCATTTGGAACTTCTACTGCTATTTCGTTTGTAGATTGAACCTCGTGGTTTGGTCCTTTTAGCCCTCTTAATTCCTCTTCCAGATTGGTGTTAAATACCCTCAGTCGATTGACTTCGCTCCTTAATTTGTTTGCCTCTTCCTGAGGAAGCATTTGATCAATCTTCAATTGGATCTCCTGTTTCATCTGCTCATGGACACGTTCGATTTCCACCAGAGATTGCCCGGCAGTTTCACTTTTCTCATGCTCCTTTTTTAGCTCCAAAGTGACTCGTTGTACCTCTTCAATACTTACCAGGTTTGTTTTACTTTCAACACACTGGTTCAGTTGGTCCAGTATCTTGTCTTTGGCTATATCCAGGTTTTCATTGGCTATATGTACATTGCGAACTTCCTGCTGTAATTTCATTAATTCCTCTCGTAGATAATTGATACGTTGCTTTCGAAGAAACCAGGCAATTAAGTAGCCAATAAGGAAAGCCCCGAGAAGCATAATCAAGATATCGACAGGTGCACTGATAAATGGCTTTAAAAACATGGCTTCAAAGTTTATTAGATTATTATAATTTCTACTCTTCGATTTTGTTGTCGCCCGCGTTTTGTAGTATTATTAACCAAAGGTACATCCTCCCCTTCCGACTCTGCTAATACCTTCCTTTCAGGCATTCCATAGGAAATCAGTATGTCCTTCACCTTGGTTGCCCTGACCAACCCAAGCTTTTTATTTTCCATTGCCTCTCCGTGATTGTCAGTATGGCCCACCACCAATAAGTCCCGGTCATTTTTCATGGCGCTCCCCGCCAGCTTCTTTAGGGCCTTACGTACTTGTTGATTGGATTCAGGAGCAGCGCCATTACTAGGAAAATGGATTACCAGTTTATTTTTGGCCTCACTAATTATAAAATCAGTGGTGGGTGCTTCTTGAGGTATCAAACCGAATGAGACTGCCTGGTTGATTTTACCACCAAGCCCGGAGCTTAGATCTGCTGTTTCTGAGTTAACTCTTATGCTTCTTTTGATCCCTGAGTAAAGTAGTAACTGTTTTATGTTCTGGGCCCTGGCCAATCCAAGGTTTTCGAATTCAGAATTATTGATTTCCTGTTGGTCATACAATCCGGTTATTTCCACTACTGCCGCCGGAGACCGGTCAAAAACTTTCACTAATGAATCCCTGAATGCAGCAAATTCTTCGCTGGTTATTGGTTCAGCGCTGGACCATTCAAAGGCAAGCGGTGCTTTTGCCGGTTGCTTCAAAACCTCCACGGTTAGAGAATCGGCTGCAGTTTCTTCCAGTTCATTGGTAATACTTTGGCCGTGGTCGCAAAGCTCCTGAATCCCGCATACGTACCAACGGACGCTAATAACGCACCACACCGTAAATATGATTAGCCCTGGTATCAGGATTTTCATAACTTTATAACTGATTGAACATCAATTTTGGAAATTTATCTGGCTAAATCAATACAATGGCTAGATTAATTGTACAATTCTAAGAACCATGTCGCAACTTAAATGGTACCGTGTATTGGGTCCGGAAGCAGCAGCCGAGCGAATACCAAAGGGGAAGTTACAATTGGTGAAATTAGGTAAGCAAAGGATTTGTATCGCCCACACGGAACAGGGATATGCGGCAGTATCTGATATTTGTCCTCATCTTGGTGAATCGTTGAGCAAAGGAACCATAAACTTCTTAAATGAAGTAATTTGCCCCTGGCATGGACACCGGTTTAATTTAACAAATGGAAGAGAATGCCAGCAACGTACCCCTGATTTGGAAGTGCATAAAGTTGAAATGAGGGAGGATGGTTTATTCCTGGGGGTGGTTAGGTAATGATGAGTGATGAATTATAAGTGATAAGTGATAAGTGATAAGTGATAAATGACAAATGAAAATACTATTTACAAGCTTAATGTGCATCTGGTTTACTGTTCTTCTAGGGCAGGATATGACCGCGGAATCTGAGGTGATTATTTCAACTCAGCTACCAGCTTGGTTTCAATTGTACCAGGACCTGCATGCCAGTCCGGAACTCTCCTTTTACGAAGAAGAAACTTCATCAAAAATGGCCCATATATTGTCCAACTCGGGGTTTAAAGTAACCGAAAGGGTTGGCGGACAAGGGGTTGTTGGAGTACTAGAGAACGGAAGTGGTCCCACGGTAATGGTACGCACCGACCTTGACGCCCTTCCGGTAGTGGAAGATACAGGCCTTCCATACGCCAGTACTATACTTACCAACGATGAGAATGGAAACCAGGTGGGCGTGATGCATGCCTGTGGCCATGACTTGCATATGACGGTATGGTCCGCCACCGCCCAACTATTGTCTGAATTGAAAGATCAGTGGAAGGGGACATTGGTGTTCATCGCTCAGCCAGCAGAAGAGCGTAGTGGAGGCGCCAAAGCCATGCTGGCAGATGGACTTTATGAAAAATTCCCCAGGCCAGATTACGCGCTGGCGCTGCATACCAGTGCCAGTTTAGAGGTTAATAAGATCGGTTACGTTTCTGGGTATGCCATGGCCAATGTGGACTTTATGAAAATCACCATTTTTGGAGAGGGAGGTCACGGCGCCTACCCCCATACTACAAATGACCCGGTGGTGTTGGCAGCTAAAACCATTCTGGACCTGCAAACCATTGTAAGCAGAGAAATTTCTCCACTTGAACCAGCAGTGGTAACAGTGGGTAAAATAAGCGGAGGAACTAAAGGCAACATCATTCCTGATCAGGTTGAACTTGAACTCACTATGAGAAGCTATAGTGACGAAGTAAAGGAAGCGCTGATCGAGAAAATCAAAAGGATCTGCATTGGTAATGCCATTGCTGCGGGATTGACGGAAGACAAGTATCCGGAATTCTGGATAAGGCCAGAGGATACGCCTGCATTGTTCAATGATCCTGAATTAACCAACGAATTGGCGGCAATGCTTAAAAAGCGGCTAGGAGAAGAGCGGGTGGTGGAAGTAAAGCCAGTGATGGGCGGTGAAGACTTTTCAGAATTCGGACGAGTAGAGCCAAAAATTCCCATATCCCTGTTTTGGTTGGGAGCTGTATCACCTGAAAAGATCAAAGCTGCAGCAGCTGGCAAGATAGAGTTGCCTTCTCTGCATTCATCGAAATTTGCACCAGTGGCAGAGCCTGCAATTGAAACGGGAGTTAAGGCTATGAGTGCGACGGTTTTGCATTTGTTAGGGACTAAGGACTAGGGTGTTAGGGTGTTAGGGTGTTAGGGACGAGGTATGAAGGTGTTAGGGTGGTAGGGTGTTAGGGTGTTAGGGTGGTAGGGTGTTAAGGACGATGGACGAAGGTTTAGGGACGAAGGGAATGTCGAACGCCGATTTACCAACGCCGAATATCGAATGTCGCATGTCGGATTGGACTGACTTAAAAGATCAGCATCCTATAGCAGGATTCTAGTATTTAGTTTTTATCATCAGTAAACTCATTGTACCAGTGTGACCCGTCACAAAATGGCTTGTTTTTCGACCCTCCGCAGCGGCACATGGTAAAATGCTCCTTAGAAACACCTTCAGCTATCTCGGTATTTTCAAGACTCGGGCCTCCTGAAACAACATATGGGCCATTTGGTGCTATAAAAATACTTGGCTCTCCTTCACTGTCTCTATGCTCCGCACCATCGACTGTGTAACTCAAAGCACCGGATGGGCATTTCTTAATGGTTTCAATTATTTCATCCACACTAGCTGAATCCGGATAAATCCATGGTTCCTCCCTCAAATGAAATACTGCTGCCAAACCATCTGTACATTTGCCTGCATGGGCACATATGCCTCTATTGTCATGAATGGTGACTTTTTGTCCGACATAGTTGTCACGCTGATCCTTCACTCTCCCATCCAATTTCTCCGAAGAAAATCCAATTTTGGCATGTGTCCCATCACAAAACGGTTTGTTATTTGATCCACCACATCGGCACAATGCCATGGTTTCCTTTGTATCAACTGGTCCCTTTCTATTAGCAAAATTCTTAAGGTTTTTTACTAGGTATGGGCCGTTTTCAGCTGGTGTGATTGTTGGTTTATCTTCGTCGTTCATGTCAATTGTGTTTGGTGGGTAACAGTTAAATTACTCCCGTCTTGCTGAAGTTACAAGTCTTGATGTATATCACGGCTGGCCATTTCATATTGATTTTGTTGATTCATAGCTCATTCCATAAGTTAAGCATTTTCTATTTGCTCACAATATCCTTGCTCTTCATTTGTTATTCAATATTTTTCTTAATTTCAGGGCCAACAAAAGACCCAAAACATGCGTTACTTAGCTTTTATTGCCTTACTGGCTATTTTCGGTTGTAGTGACGCCAACCGTAATAGCTCTTTGCCCACATCCACCACCACCGATGAAGACCTTATGACCACTCCTGTAAAAGACATTCATAGTTATGCCGAGCCCTCCCAAGCCATAATGCAGCACCTGGTATGGCAAGCTGAAATTAATTTCGACAGTTCGCGAATCACCGCCAAAGCCTCAATTCGGATTTCCAGGGATCCTAAGGCAGAATTCGTAGTGCTCGACACCAAGAACCTGCTTATAGACAGTGTGGGCACCGGTCCTGCAGGGGATGAAACTACCGCTGATTTTTCTTTGGGTAATCCAGATGACATTCTGGGAAGCGCTTTAAGAATCTCTCTGTCACCCGACACTGAGTGGATTCATGTTTATTATCGTACCACTGAAGGTGCTGAAGCCTTGCAATGGCTCAACCCACAACAGACTGCCGGTAAGCAACTACCTTTTCTCTTCACACAGTCCCAGGCCATCCTGGCGAGAACCTGGATTCCTTTGCAGGACAGCCCTGGTATCAGGTTCACCTATGAAGCTACCGTCAAAGTGCCCAAGCAATTACTGGCATTAATGAGTGCTGAAAATCCTCAGGAAAAGAATGAGCAGGGCATCTATCAGTTTAAAATGGAACAACCAATTCCAGCTTATCTTATGGCCCTGGCAGTAGGCGATATTCAATTTAGATCATTAGGCCCCAGATCCGGAGTCTATGCTGAGGAAGGGTTAATTGAAAAGGCTGCCTATGAGTTTGGGGAACTTGAAAAAATGATTTCAATCGCCGAAGAGCTCTATGGACCCTATGGCTGGGAGCGATATGACTTAGTTGTATTGCCCCCAAGTTTTCCTTTTGGTGGCATGGAAAATCCCCGGCTTACTTTTGCTACCCCTACTATACTGGCAGGCGATCGTTCACTAACTTCTCTGGTGGCCCATGAGCTGGCCCACAGTTGGTCGGGCAATCTGGTAACTAATGCTACCTGGGAAGATTTCTGGCTAAATGAAGGATTTACCGTGTACTTCGAGAACAGAATTATGGAGGCCTTAAATGGAAAAGATTATTCGGAAATGCTGGCCTTGCTCTCTTTGCAGGATTTGCGGACAGAGGTGGATGAAATGATGCAAAACAAAAAAGCCGGCGACACCCATCTGAAGCTGGATTTAAAGAACAGAAATCCTGATGATGGTATGACCGCCATCGCCTACGATAAGGGCTATTACTTTTTAAGGTGGTTGGAAGAACGGTCAGGAAGAGCGGTTTGGGATCAATTCCTGGTAAATTATTTTAAGGAGAATGCGTTTCGAAGTATGTCCACCGAACAATTCTTGCACTACCTTATAAAGAACCTCATTGAGAAACAGCACATTAACATTTACCTCGACGAATTGGAAGAGTGGATTTACCAGGGTGGGTTACCTGATAATCTGCCAGTACCGGTGTCTACGAAGTTTGATCTGGTTGATGAAGCGCTGCAAAGTTGGGCCAATACTGGAAACCTCCCCAAAGCAGATCAGTGGAGCACCCACGAGTGGCTGCATTTTATCAGAAAGCTACCTGATGACCTGGACAGTGCCTCGGTGTCAACATTGGATGCCACTTATGATTTTACCCACAGCGGTAATTCCGAAATTCAGGCTGCCTGGTTTGAGAAGGCCATTGCCTACGAATATCAACCAGCCTATCCGGCCATGGCTGATTTTCTTAAGCATGTGGGCCGGCGTAAGTTTCTTTCTCCATTGTACAAGGCGCTGTCACAAACTGCGTCAGGTAAAGAGTTTGCATTAGAAGTTTATGAGGAGGCTCGCCCGAATTATCATTATGTTTCAACCACTAGTATTGATGAAATCCTGGGAATATCGAACAATTGAATAATAGATTAACTAATGTTGAAATTATTAGTTGACCAAATAAGAAGGCCCCGAAACCAGGGTCCGGAGACACCTCATTAACCAGGAAGGAGGGGGCTTGCTCAGGGGAAGAATAGGAACAAATGTGATTTACGCTCGCTCTCACCCAAATATATAGTACCATCCAAACCTGTGGTCATGCAATCGAATTGCTGACCGCGCCAATAATAATGAGGACTTCGGTCAACCGCTAACATCCCCAGGTTTTTAAACCCGTGGGTTTGTGGATTGTACATATAAAATTGACAAGGTCTGGAAGCCGACTGCTCTCCAGCCATCATATATACATTGCCATCTTGACCAACGGTTAAACATCTAAGCCGTCGTGACTCCCTTACTTTCCCCAGATTAACCAAATCCATATTTTGAGAATTAAAAGAGAAAAGGTATCCATCGGTTGTCCCTCCATAAATCAAACCATTTTTATCTTTAGCAAAATATTCAACAGCGGTATAGTCTTTAAAAAATTGCAGGTAGTAATAATCTCCCGGTATTTCAATATTGGTAGAGACCAGATCTCCCACCACCGGATCATAATAGTTTATCATTCCTTTGGTACCGGAAAAAAAGACCCTGCCGGAATCATCACAAACCAGTGCCCTTGAAAGTGTTCTCCATTGCCGTTCAGGTCCGTGATAAACTTTCTGAGAATCGATTGCTCCCAGATCAGTGGTTTTATTATTAGCTATATTATATATGAAGAAATGACCATCAGGATAGGTAATGCCATAGATCTCATCTCCATCAGGATTTATGGTGAGCGCATAGATGGAATTATTTGCTAATGGGCTACCCAAATCCTCCAATTCGCAATTCATATTGGCAAGTTTTACTTTTCCATTGCTTTCAGCGGGACTATATCGATATAAATGCCCTCCGGGATAATCGCTGAAATTTCTTTTTATATCTTTCCACAAGGTAACATCCAATGCATCATTACTTTCACCCCGCTCAGACAAAGAAAAATCTTCAAACATATTTTTACCTGACCCGATGTAAATATTACCATTCTTATCTTCTACCAAAGAGTGGTGGACGCCGGAATGCCCGGAAATTTTTCCCAGATGTTTAACCTTATTTATTTTTGGATCAAACAAAAATAAATAGGCTTCCTCTCCACTGGTACAACCATAAATAATTCCGTCACTTGCTGTTAGCAAAGAGGTTATGGCACTGCTATTAACCGGGATTTCGTTGACGTCAGGATATCCCAGATCCCTCAAATCTACCCGTTGCTGATTTTGCATGACATTGGTCATCCAGTCCTGAGCATACATATGATTGGTAAGCAACAAAGCTGGAATCAATAAAATGAATGTGGCAGTTAATTTTATGCTGTAGTTGTCCATTGGTGTTTCTTCCTTTTTATTTATTGATCGTAGATGGTTATTGAGGTTTATAAACAATAAGGTGCAAAGCAACTGGGGTATCACCAATCATTCTCGTTGCTTTGTTTTTATCTTTAACCTCTACCTGCCCGCAAATATATACGGTTCCATCAGGTGCAACTGAAGCAGCTTCACATCCGAAGATTTTACGCCCGTCTGCTGTTTGCATTTCACCCAGGTCTACTCTTTTGTCCGCTTTTAAATCGTACATCACAAGATGATGGCCCTCCGAACTTCCAAAAGTCTCTTCATATCCCTGAATATCAAAACCTCTGGCTGAAGGGGCAAAAAAGACTTTCTTGTTCCTGTAATCGATGGCAAACGCTAATGTGGAATAGGGTATATTTTTTTGATTTCCCTCTAAATATTTGCTATCACACATTTTTGATAGTGGCGTTATTTCTCCTTCCGGACCTTTGTGAGGATCAAATCTGAATAAAATAGATCCACTGCCGCAGGTGATACCATAAGCTACTTTATCTATAGGATCCCACTCCACAGCACGCCAGTCATAGGTCCTGTCGATCATCGGATTGTTCAACTGAGTTGGAAAAATGGTAGGGTCGTATGGGGTCCGAAGCGCGGTTTCATATACCTTTCCTTTTTTAGCATCGTACTTTGCCACCCTGGCAGTAGGGAAACTCATATAAACATTGCCTTCATCATCACAGAAAATGCTGCGACAAATATCCCAGTTACTAACTCGCCCTAAATTTTTCGTAACCCGTGTTTTAAGATCGAAACGATAAAAATATCCTGTAAAACCAATCCCGAATAGATATCCTCTTTTCTTGTCAATGGCCAGCGGATAGTTTCCGATTCCCTGGTCAACTAATCCCAAATCCTCTGTTTTATTATTTTTCGGATCATATTTCATCCAATGTCCACCCCGCCAACTTGTAAAATCTATGTTACGTGGTCCACTCCCGTTATTCATGGAAACATAGTAAATATTACCTTCATCGTCTTCAACTGGTTTGTTATGCAACTTGGCTTGGGTTCTGATTCCCTTTCCCCTTTCTCCAAGAAATTCAGCCATATCCACCAAAAGGATGTTCCTGTTGTCCACAGGATCGTACATATAAAAATGAGCGCTTGTTCCTTCACTTATCAAGGCCGAATAGACCTTTCCATCGCTGGCAGCGTATAAGCCATCCCACATTACAGGGTCTGTCCCAGGATATTCAATGACCTCAACTTTGAGAATTTCATTTTCCTGAGAAAAACCAGGTGAAATGGAAATTGTTAAAAATACCGTCACCCAACTCAAGAAGGAGCGCCTTTTACTACTTAACCGGAGTGTTTTATTTTGACCAAATAATTCCATGGTTATTGTGTTATTTAGACATCGGTGAAAAATAAACCCGCAGCAAAGCACCTTTGGGCACTTTTACTGCGGGCTACAAACTAGTAGATATAGTTATTCTTAGTAATCATTGCGTCTGCTATTCTTCTTCGGGCCTCTTTAAGGTTAAAGGGTTCGATTTTGGTGTATCGCTTCAACCCGAGTAACATCATTCGGAGCTCATCTCCCTCTGCAAAAGCGTATATGGCTTGTTTCCCGGCGATTTGGGCTTGGTCCAGAGCATAGTGCAGATAGACCCTGGAGAGATCGATTTGATCTAAACATTTTTCTTCACCATGGATTTCCACTAATTTCTCTGTACGCAGTAAGGCAGATTCCGCAACATAGATCTGGATCAGCATATCCGCCAGATGCATTAATATTTCCTGCTCATGGTTCAATTTCATCATAAATCTTTTTACTGCTGCTCCGGCGATCATAAGCGTCGCTTTTTTCAGATTTGAAAGCACTTTCTTTTCCTGATACCATTTGATATCTGCTCCATCGGTCCCAAAATCCGGAATAGCCATTAGTTCCTTGGCTACTGCCTGTGCAGGCCCCATGATGTCCAATTCCCCTTTCATTCCCCGTTTCAACATCATGTCCAGTACCAGCATTCGATTGATCTCGTTGGTCCCCTCAAAAATTCTGTTGATACGGGCATCACGGTATGCCCGGTCCATGGGCGCCTCTGTAGAATAACCCATGCCACCATATATCTGAACACCTTCATCAACCACAAAATCCAGGCACTCAGATCCGTGAACTTTTAGTATGGCACATTCGATGGCAAATTGTTCTACCGATTTCAGCCTGGCTTGAGCAGGGTCCATACCTTCAGCTACCAGGTCATCATAGGCATCATCAATGTTTTGTCCTGCACGATAGTGCGCAGCTTCGCTGGCATAGGTACGCGCAGCACATTCAGCTAGTTTGTGTTTAATAGCGCCATAACTGGAAATTGCTGCCCCAAATTGATGCCGCTCATTCGAATAATTGATGGCTCTGTCCAGTATGGCTTTACAGGCGCCCACCGCGGCCACCCCCAGCTTGATCCGGCCAATATTAAGTATGTTGACAGCAATTTTAAATCCGTTTTGTCGCTCTGAGAGCATATTTTCAACCGGGACCTTGCAGTCATTGAAGAAGAGCTGTCTGGTGGAAGATCCCTTAATCCCCATCTTTCGCTCCTCCTCATTCATAGTTATCCCACCAAATGCCTTCTCAATGATAAATGCTGTCAGATACTTATCATCTTCGATACGGGCGAATACTATTAAGACATCCGCAAATCCCCCATTGGTGATCCACATCTTTTGCCCGTTGATGAGGTAGTGTTTGCCATCTCCAGAGAGTGCTGCTTTTGTCTTAGCCGCATTGGCATCCGAACCCGAGTCCGGCTCCGTTAAACAATAAGCAGCTTTCCATTCACCGGTTGCCAGTTTGGGCAAATATTTTGTTTTCTGTTCTTCAGTGCCGTAATAGAGAATTGGCAGGGTACCAATCCCGGTGTGGGCAGACATGGCCACCGCAAAAGAATGTCCGGCCCCCAATACCTCGGCTATCAACATACTGGTGTTGAAGTTCATACCAAACCCTCCAAATCGTTCAGGTACCGAGGTTCCTAGCAGACCTAACTCCCCTGCTTTATCCATTAAGGACGGCATCAATTCAGGGTGTTTCATGCTGTCAATCTCATCCAGACGGGGATATATCTCCTGGTCCAAGAAATCCTGGCAGGATTGTTTGATCATTTGCTGTTCTTCGGTAAAATCATTGGGAATAAAAATGTCTGATGCTTTAGTTTCTTTAATGAGAAACTCGCCTCCCTTAATCGCTTTATTCTTTACTGCCGTGCTCATAATTCAAAAAAACTAGTTCAACAATTCATAAATTCCGGCAACTCCCTGACCTCCCCCCACACAGGCAGTTACCATTCCATATTTTTGCCCTCTTCTGCGTAACTCGTTAAAAAGTTGCACCGATAATTTTGCTCCACTGCAGCCTAATGGATGTCCCAATGCAATGGCCCCACCATTGACATTGACTTTTTTAGGATCTAGCTGCAGCTCTTTAATGACTGCCAAGGATTGGGCGGCAAATGCTTCATTTAACTCGATCAGGTCTATATCTTCCTGCTTCAATTGCGCTTTTTGCAACGCTTTCGGTACCGCCGCCACCGGTCCAATGCCCATGATTCGGGGATCTACCCCAGCAGCCACATAACTTACTAATCGCGCAACAGGTTCCAGGTTTAATTCTTTGACCATGGCTTCAGACATCACAATTACAAATGCCGCCCCATCAGATGTTTGAGAGCTGTTCCCCGCAGTCACGGTACCCCCCTGTGCAAAGACCGGTTTTAATTTTGCCAGCGCTTCCAGACTGGTATCAGGCCTTGGGCCCTCATCAGTATCGACGATAAACTTCTTAGTTTGTTTTTTACCCTGATCGTTTAAAAAGGTCTCTTCAACTTCAATGGGAACAATCTCATCTTTAAACTTACCTTCCTTGATTGCAGCTATGGCTTTCATATGGGAGTTGTATGAAAACTGGTCCATATCTTCCCTGGAAACACTAAAATCCTTGGCCACCTCTTCTGCGGTAAGACCCATACTGGTATAATATTGAGGATGCTCAGTGGCTATTTTATAATTAAGTGCAGTTTTCCAACCCATTACGGGTACCAGGGACATAGACTCCGTACCCCCGGCAATGATGCAATCCGCCATCCCTGCATGGATTCGGGCACTGGCAATGCTTATGGCCTCCAGGCCTGAACCACAGTATCGGTTAACGATCATACCGGGTACTTCAATGGGCAATGAAAGTAACGAGATCATGCGGCCCATTTGCATTCCTTGTTCGGCTTCAGGCACTGCATTCCCTACAATCAGGTCATCCACATTATGGGGATCCAGACCAGTAATAGAGGCCAATAAATGTTTTATGACATCAGCAGCCAGATCATCGGGTCTGGTAAACCGGAATCCTCCACGTTTTGCTTTTCCTACTGCTGTTCTATAACCAGCTACTATATACGCGTCCATAGTATTAGTTCCTTAAAGGTTTTCCGGTAGTCAGAATACTCTGGATCCGCTCCAGGGTTTTCCGTTCACCGGTAAGCGATAAAAATGCTTCTCTTTCCAGATCCAGTAAATATTGTTCAGAGACTTCGGTAGGATAACTTAAATCTCCACCGCACATGATGTAAGCTAGCTTTTTGACGATCTTGGCATCGTGATCAGTAATATATTTCCCCATTTTCATACCTGTGATCCCCGCCAAAAACAGGGCCATTCCCCCTCTACCCTGGACTTTTATGTCATTCCTCGGGATTGGCTGAGTATATCCTGCCTCTGCCAGCGCCAGTACAGTTCTTTTGGCATCTGCTATCTGTCGATCTTTATTTACAGATATATGATCTTGAGGGCGAAAGATATCCAAATCAAATGCCTCATGAGCGGAGGTTGCCACTTTGGCGGTGGCAATATTCATAAAAGTATTTTGCAACGCATTGTATTCCACATCCCCTGTTTGCATGCGGTCACTTACGCGTAAGGTAAGTTCTTTGGTCCCGCCCCCTCCCGGGATCACACCGGCACCTACTTCCACTAATCCGATATAGGTTTCAGCAGCTGCCTGCACGCTATCAGCGTGCATTGACAGTTCGCAGCCACCTCCAAGTGTTAAGCCATGAGGGGCCACTACCACAGGAATGCTGGAAAACCGAGCTCTGGCTACGGTGTTTTGAAACTGCCGGATCATCATGTCGATCTCTTCATACTCCTGCTCAATGGCGTACATTAACAATACGCCCAGATTCGCACCGGCTGAGAAATTGGCCCCCTGATTTCCAATAATCAGACCTTGAAAATCTTTCTCAGCAAGAACAATGGCCTTGTTGATACCTTCTAACGCACCGGCCCCCATGGTATTCATTTTGGAATGAAACTCCAGATTCAACACACCGTCACCCAGGTCGAATAATGAGGCATCAGCATTTTCCCACAAAGTACTATTGGCCCGAAGATGGTCTAATATGATCAGGTCTCCCCGGCCTGGTATCTCTTGATAAGACTTGCTGTTCGGATCGTAATAATGGACCTTACCGTGGTCTATCTTGTAAAAGCTTTGGTTCCCCGCTTCCACCATGTCATATACCCACTGGTTTGGCTTATACCCCAACTCTTCCATCTTTCCTAACACAGACTGCACACCGACCTGGTCCCAGGTTTCGAAAGCCCCTACTTCCCAACCAAAACCAGCACAAATGGCATCGTCAATTCGGTACAATTCGTCTGCAATTTCCGGAATCCGATTAGACACATACTGAAACAGCCCAAAAAAGCTGTGACGATAAAAATCGCCGGCTTTGTCCTGGCCTGCCAGAAGTACCTTGTACCTGTCCTTTACCTTCTCGATGCTTTTTGTCCCCTCCAGGGTGGCGAATTTTGCTTTGGCCTGAGGTTTGTACTCCATGGTCTTTAGGTCCAAAGTAAGGATCTTGGTTTTTCCTTTTTCGTCTTTGGTTTTCTTGTAGAACCCCTGTTTGGTCTTATCCCCCAGCCAATTGTTCTCTTCCAGTTTCTTAACTAGCTCCGGTACTTTAAATACCTCCCGGGCTTCGTCCTCGGTCAGGCCTTCATAGAGATTATCTGACACTTTGATAAGTGTATCCAGGCCGACTACATCAGAGGTTCGAAAAGTCGCGGATTTTGGTCTGCCGATCACAGGACCGGTCAATTTGTCAACCTCGTCCACCGTGAGATCGAGTTCCTGCATGGTTTTCAGGACTTTCATAATACCATAGATACCCACTCGGTTAGCAATAAAAGCGGGTGTGTCCTTACACAAAACCGTGGTTTTTCCCAGGAAACGGTCACCGTATTGCATAAAAAAGTCAATGATATCCGGATCTGTTTTGGCCGTTGGGATCACCTCCATCAATTTCAGGTATCGGGGTGGGTTAAAGAAATGTGTCCCACAGAAATGTTTTTGAAAATCATCGCTGCGTCCTTCCAGCATTAAATGAATGGGTATACCTGAAGTGTTGCTGGTCATGAGGGTTCCGGGTGTGCGGTATTCCTCCACCTGATCAAACACTTTCTTTTTTATTTTCAGGTTCTCAACCACTACTTCTATGATCCAATCACAGTCAGCGATCTTTCCCATGTCATCTTCAAAGTTTCCCAATGCCACCAGATCGGCCCCATCTTGGTGATATAAAGGAGCCGGTTTGGATTTTACTGCGGTGGTAAATGAGTCGGTAACAATGCGGTTGCGCACCTTGGGATGCTCCTTGGTAAGGCCCTTGGCCTGCTCAGCTTCGGTAAGTTCCCGAGGTACAATATCCAACAGCAATACCTGTACCCCAACATTTGCTAAATGGCAGGCAATGCGGGAACCCATGATGCCTGACCCAAGTACTGCTGCCTTATTTATGGTTCGTTTCATACTGGTTATTCGAAGCTACAATTTGACTAATATTGTTTTCGTCAACAATCTGGTTGATCTGCTGTATGACTTTAAAAAAAACCATCAGTTCTTCCGGGGGAATCTTATTGCACACATATCGGTTGAAGGCCATTACGGTTTTATAGGCTATGTCCTTTTTTCCCTGCCCCTTTGGCGTTAAGAATATTCTTACCAACCGTCTGTCCAGCGGGATCAGCCTTCCGACAGATCAGCCCCTTCTCTTCCATACTCCTCAGCATCCGGACCAGGCTTCTGGATTCCAATCCGATCAATGGAGCAATTTTAGTAGCAGGCGTGTACCCTCAGTGGAATGGATATTGAGTAAAACAAAAGCTATGGAAGTTGTAATACCATTCTTTAGAGCTTCCTGATTGTACATGCGGTTGATCGCATGCCAGGCTGTTTTTATATTATAATCAACCGTTTCTTCTTTCCTCATTTAAGGCTATCCAATATCTATTCAAAGATACTAAAATATTTATTATGCATGCATACCATTTATAAGAAATTTCCAGCAAGCTTAGTCCAAAACAAAGTACAGAGAATTGTATTAAACCCTGATATCCTTATATTGGTCACTGTATGAGCCCTACATCCGAAGCAACCAACCACGTAAAATTTTATGGGCTTTTTGCCGGGCCTTTGTGTTTTGCCGCCATGCTATTTATTCCGAATCCCCTGCCAATTGAGATTCAGGCCTGGAAGGTAATCGCCGTTGCCACCTGGATGATTATCTGGTGGATTACCGAGGCCGTTCCTATTTTTGCTACCGCGCTAATACCCATGACGTTGATGCCCCTATTGGGCATATTTTCTATTAAAGAGTCCACAGCGCCTTACGCCAATCCCATTATTTTTCTTTTTATGGGAGGTTTCCTGATTGCCCTGGCCATGGAAAAGTGGAACCTGCACAAACGGATTGCACTTACCTTGATCACCATGACCGGCACCCAGGCCAATGGTATCATTTTGGGGTTTATGCTGGCTACTTTTTTTCTGAGCATGTGGATCAGCAATACCGCTACTACGGTGATGATGTTACCCATTGCCATGTCGGTAATATCGCTCCTGATAACCGAACTTGGTCTGGACAAAGAGGATAAAAAATTTCGCCGTTTTGCGCTTAGCCTGTTATTGGGAATTGCCTATTCAGCCAACATCGGTGGTGCAGCTACCATTATTGGCACCCCGCCGAATGTAGTAATGGTGGGTTATTTAAAAGAATTTTACGATTTTGACCTAAATTTCAGTCATTGGTTGCTAATAGGATTGCCTATATGCGGTACCCTGTTGGCGCTTACCTATTTTATGTTGGTAAAGTGGTTTTATCCCAACAATTTAGGGCATCTGAAGGGTTCTGAACAGATCATCAAAAGGGAATTGACAAACTTGGGGCCAATTTCAAAACCTGAGAAAAGAGTTTTGGTAATTTTTGCAGGTACGGCTTTGGGGTGGATCCTTCTACAACCGATAAATAACCTTCTGGGTACCCCCATATTGAACAATACTATAGTAGCCATGGTTGGGGGTACGCTTATGTTCTTCTTTCCCTTGGACCTGAAGAAAGGCAAATTTCTGCTTGATTGGGAGTATACCTCGCGACTACCCTATGGGATCTTGCTGCTGTTTGGTGGGGGCTTATGCCTGGCACGAGCCATGGAGGTCACCGGTATTATAGAACTAGTAGGCGGTTATATCTCCGAAGGTGGCCCATATCCATACTGGTTACTAATTCTTATTCTGATCGCGGTAATGCTCTATATGACCGAATTAATGAGCAATGTAGCATTGGTTACTATTTTTCTGCCAGTAGTAATCGGAATTGCCCAGGGACTGGGCCTTCCGCCGCTGATGCTGGTAGCCCCGGTCACTATTGCCGCCAGCTGTGCCTTTATGATGCCAATTAGTACTCCTCCTAATGCAATTGTCTTTGCCAGCGGTCATATCAAAATAAAGGATATGGTCCGGGCGGGGTTTTGGCTTAATTTGATATGTATTTCGGTACTGGTGTTGTTTGCGGTGACGGTGCTGAAGTTTGTGATATAGCATGGGGCATGGTGTTAGGGAGATAGGGTGTTAGGGAGATAGGGTGTTAGGGTGTTAGGGTGTTAGGGGAACGCCGAACACTGAATGTCGAACGTCGAACAATCCTTCAATGTCGAATGCCGAACGCCGAATGCCGAACGCCGACACGCGGGAACACGCCGAACATCGCGCAACAATACTTCAAAAATCGTTAATCGGTGTTTGGTGTTCGATATTTCACGAATGCTATTCCCGCCAGCTTTCTAAACTACCATTCTTAAAATATAGATATCTACTGTCAGTATACGACCACTTTTCTGTGCTGCCCGTAGACAAAGTGGATTTTTGAATACTATTGGGCTCCCCCCAACTATCTTTGGCCATATCAAAAGATATAGTGGGCCATACCTTGCCCCCGGCGATAAGCTTGCCTTTGTTCTTACCGTATTTTGAGATCATTGCCTCCAATCTGTCCTCAGGGTCCACCTGACTTAGCAATCCATCAATCTCATTAACCCGATTTTCAAGGGAATCGATTAGTTGAATGATCAATTCTCTCTCATGGGCAAGTTCTTCGGCCTTTTGGACCTGGCCCTGTGCACAAAGCACCCCAGAGAGCATAAATAAAATCGCTATGATTAATTCGTACCTCATAGTTGTATATACTTGATAATAATCGGGTATAACGCCCAGCGCCTTGCTCTTAGCGCCATGCGCTCTGCTCTGCTCTGCTACAGATTCTTATCTACTTTTTTAACGTACTTCGGCAACTTTTTTTGTAGATCGTCAAGCAATTTGTCAGTAGCATTTGCACACATAGGAAGTAGTTTGTCGTAGTTAAAAATTGGGGTTCCTGATACTAAAGGCACACCCTTTTTGGAGGTTGCATACTCATCAAGCTTAAATACCTTTTTAGCCTCTTTGTTATATAAGTCCATGTTGATGTATGACCTAATGCCAGCATTACCCAAGCCCCCGAGTGCAATTTTCGGTTCCCAGGCATAGGACAGCGAAACAAACATGACACCATCAATATCAACGTCTTCAAGAATTTTTATCAAATGAGATTCGGTACGCCAAGATCTCAACATGTTTCCTCCTGTCAACAACACATTGTATCCATCAATGGCTATGAATCGATCGTGAATGGCCTCGTTTAAGTGGTCAATGGAATCCTGGTCTTCAACACCATCCAGTCCCCGATAAGCCTGATACATTGGATGATTGATTATTTCACTTTCTGGGGACTATTTCAAAAGGAAATTGCTTGACGTATTTTTTCATAAACGTTTCATGAAAATCTTGTAGAACCGGCCTCAAATCAAACCTGGGATCGTCCTCCTTGGTTTTTTCATAGGTAGACTGCCTCGAACCTTCGGCAATTTTGTTTGCACCAATGTACTTGTCAACATAAAAGGTTACTACGGCAACTCTTTTCTTCTGACCGTAAGCAATACTGGCCGCCAAGGCCAATAGAAACGAGAGATATATTATTTTTTTCATAATACCTGTGTATTAGCTTGTTAAGCTCGAAATAGGCAAATTTAATAGGCTATTACTAATGAAAAGAAACCGCTTTGGAACCTATGTAATAAATGGCGGGAATTAGTGATGAATTATAAACTATAAGTGATGAATTATGGGTTGAGCCTTTTTAAGCTTAATGGCTGCAAATAACAATTCTAGAATTATTTTCTATATTGTATGGTTATTCACTATCAGCTACTTAACTGTATTTAACTAAATCAAAACTAAACAACCATGAAAAAACTAATTACAATGGTCCTGGCAGTATTATGCTGGCAAGTATCAATGGCCCAGGATGAGGACCCTGTCTATTTACTATTCGAATTTATGCAGGTAGATAACCAGCAAGAAACAGCCTATGCTGAAACGGAGAATTTTTGGGAAAAGATCCACCAGCAAAGTGTGCAAAATGGGGATAAAGTTGGCTGGGACCTTTGGGTATTACAACCAGGCGGGGAAATTCAAAACTTTCAGTACCTCACGGTAAATGTTTACGATGATCCTGTTAAAATGATGGAGGGTGGCACTTTTGAGTCATTGATGGCCAATGCTAAAAAAGCTTATCCCGACATGTCCGAAGATCAAATTTTAGAAAAATTAAATAATTCTTCCAAAACCAGGGATTTGGCAGTCAGAGTATATCTGTTTTTGGAGGAAACTACTGATGAGGATTACGACATGCCGGTAGGGTCCATTACCCGTCTTAATATGATGAAAACAAAACCTGGCCAGGGTGCCAACTATGTTAAAATGGAAACGGAAATATTTAAGCCACAGCACCAAAAAATGGTGGATGCCGGCAAAAGGGGCTCATGGGGGCTGGCATCGGTAATGCTTCCTTATGGCACTGAAGTATATGCCGACTATTACACTTTTGATATGTACAAGGATTATGCTCAAATGTTTGCCGATGGGGGTCAACCCACCGAAGAACAACAAAAAGCCTTCCAGGAAATAGCGCAAACCCGGGATCTGAAATTTTCCTACATTGGCAAACTGCTGAAAAAAGTACGGTAAAAAAGGAGTTATCTAAAAAAATAAACCCTGCTACTTCACGTCCGCAGGGTTTATTTTGCTGAAAAGATTTTCTGTTATTTAGCGCTTGAAATCGGTTCAACTTTCATTTCAAGGATTGCCAGATTAAACAGGGAAAGTTGTTCCTGAAACGAGTCTTTCAATGAAGAGGAGCTAATTCCTTCTGTCTCTTTGAAATTCTGTTCAAAGGACGGTAGTGAAAAACTGGCAACTACTTTTCCTCCCTGATATGGAAAGGAATTTTTAGCTGTCGACAGCACACCACCGGCTCCCCTGGGGCCAGGTGAGGTAGCCAAAAGGAACATGGGTTTGTTAGACCAGATCGGTTTTTCAAGTCTGGACATCCAGTCAAATATATTTTTAAAAGCTGCAGTATAACTTCCATTATGCTCAGCAAATGAAATAATGATCCCATCAGCCTCACTAATGGCAGCTTTGAATCGTTTGGCCTCTTCAGGAATGCCGATTTCGCGCTCGCGCTCAACACTGAATATAGGCATCTCAAAATCATTCAAGTCCAGAAAATTGAGCTGAACATCTTTGAGTTGATCAGCCGCCCACCGGGCCAGCTGTTTATTTATGGATTGGATGCTGCTACTGGCACCAAATGCTACTATGTTATTCATGTTTTATTCTCCTCTTAGTTTAATTATCAATTTTGTAAGTATTTGGGCCTCTTCCTCTTTCAGGTTTTGAGCCATTGGTCTGTGATATTGATATATTTTCTGACCCATTATGGCCAGCTTTTTAATACCCTCAGCAGTTATGGTAATGTCCATTTTTCGTCTATTTTCCTGACATTCCCGACGGTCAACCAATCCTTTATCCAAAAGCTTATCCACAATGCGGGTCACGTTACTGGTACGTTGTACCATTTTTTGCTGGATCTCCTGAACGGTAATTGGCAGCCCTTTTCGACCATGCAGTATTCTCAGCACATTAAATTGAGGCTCGGTAATTCCGAACTCTTTTAATTCCTGACCAACCGTATCGGTGATCCAGTGACCAGCGCTTATAATCTGATAAATTGCCTTCAAGTAATTAGCATTAACATTCACAATATGTACAATTATTGTATATACACTAATAACGAAGATTCACCTAAATTAGTTGCCTTATATTCGGTGATTTATTAAAGTGTTTCCATGCGACCTTGTTTTCGAACATATTTAATCAGAGTCAGAACTATTGTTAATAGTTTAATGTTGCTAAACCGTCCTAATATTTGGAAACGATGAGACTTAGCACAGGAGAAAAAGCCCCGGAATTTACCGTCATTGACTATTTAAATAGCCCATTATCCCTTAGGGATTACCAGGGTCAAAAAATTTTACTTTCATTTCTAAGAGGTGCTCCCTGCCCATTTTGTAACCTGAGGGTGCGAGAACTGATTCAACAACATGATCAACTATTTGATAAAGGAATTCAGATTTTTACGTTTTTCGCAGCCAGACCGGATGAGATCAAGCGATATGCCGGTAGCCAAAATGCTCCTTTTCCTATACTTGCAGACCCAGACATAAAGATCTATCAACTTTATGGTGTAGAATCATCATTGGCTGGTATGTTTAGGGCAATGCTTAAACCGCGTTCCATGCTGAAGTTGATGACCAGTGGGTTTTTCAACCTGACCTCTATTAAAGAAAAACCTATTCTACCAGCTGATATCTTATTGGATGAAACCCATGTCATTTCTTCAGTCCATTACGGCCGCGACTTTGGAGATCACATGGATCTTAGCCAACTTATTGGTCAAAATAATTAGATCTTGCTATCTTTCTTCTTCAATAAGTGATCATACCGCCAGTCTATGACTACACATCTTAAACTTGTTTACTACGGGCTCTTAACCACACTTGTTCTAAGTTGTCAGCATGCCCAAGTGGTCCAGATCGAGCAGGATGTTCAAAAATCCTGGACCATGACTGGGTTTGTTAAGGTCGATAGTATAAACCCGATATTATCCCCCCAAAGTGACCTCATATTCGACTGTCCAGTAAGCAATACTCCAGTTAGGTGGGAGGAAAGAAACGTTCTAAATCCTACCGCAGTGGTGAAGGACAACCAGGTACATTTAATATACCGGGCCCAGGATAATGCCATGACTTCACGACTGGGGTTGGCGGTTAGTAACGATGGGCTGCACTTTGAAAAACAACCTGCACCAATATTTTATCCCAGTCAGGACAGCATGCTAGTTTATGAATGGCCAGGCGGCGTGGAAGATCCTCGCATCGTGGAATCTGAAGACGGCAAATATGTCCTGACCTACACCGCCTTCGACGGCAAAATCGCACGTCTATGTTTGGCCATGTCAACTGATCTCAGAAATTGGATTAAATACGGCCCGGTATTGAGTGAAGAAAAATATCATGATACCTGGTCAAAATCAGGGGCCATTGTTTCAAGTAGAAAGGGCAATAGAATAGTGGCCACCAAAATAATGGACCTGTATTGGATGTACTTTGGGGACACAGATCTGTTTATAGCATCTTCACCTGATCTAATCAATTGGGAGGTGGCTGAAAACAAAGAAACTCAGGAAATGATATCTGTTCTTCATCCAAGGATGGGCTATTTTGACAGCCGGTTGGTCGAACCCGGCCCTTACGCTTTACTAAAGGAAGAAGGAATTTTGCTGATATACAATGCCAGCAATGCCGCTAATTTTAGTGATCCTCTATTACCGAAGTTTACCTATGCCGCCGGACAGGCTCTATATGACAAAAATGAACCCTTTAAACTCATTGACCGGATGGACAATTATTTTATTCATCCTGAAAAGGACTATGAAAAGGTAGGGGAAGTAAACGAAGTATGTTTTGTGGAAGGATTGGTATATTTCAGGGGCCGATGGATGTTGTATTACGGAACTGCTGATTCAAAAATAGCAGTGGCGGTGAAATAATGACCTGGGAAAGAGCAATTCGGGGATTGAAATTTGAATTTTGGCGCTTATTTGAGGCTTTGGATATTGTGATTTGATAAATATGATACGAAAATCAACTTTTATAATGTGGACAATGCTACTGCTGATATCCGGTGCTTGTAGCAATCTGGAGCCTCCAAACGAAATGAATACTAAGATTAATGATTTAATGGACCAGATGACTCTGGAAGAGAAGATCGGCCAGATGAACCTCTATAATGGATTCTGGGAGGTAACCGGCCCTGCACCTGAGGAAGGCGACGCCGCAAATAAATACAAACATCTCAAACAGGGCCAAGTTGGCGCCATGCTGAATATTCATGGTGTCGAAAATGTAAGAAAGCTCCAGGAGCTGGTAGTGAATGAGTCGAGACTAGGCATTCCATTGTTGTTCGGCTATGATGTTATTCACGGATATAAGACACTGGCCCCCATTCCCCTGGCTGAAGCTGCCAGCTGGGATTTAGAGGCAATCGAAAAATCTTCCAGAATTGCTGCAATAGAAGCCTCTTCCGTTGGTATCAATTGGACTTTTGCACCCATGGTAGATATCTCACGGGATGCACGTTGGGGCAGGGTGATGGAAGGTGGCGGAGAGGATCCCTACCTGGGATCTAGAATTGCCATAGCCCGGGTAAAGGGCTTCCAGGGAGAAGACCTGTCAGCGGTGAATACTATTGTCGCCTGTGCCAAACACTTTGCAGGTTATGGATTTGCCGAAGCAGGTCGCGATTACAATACAGTGGATATTGGGACTTCCACCCTTTACAACATTGTGTTTCCGCCATTTCAGGCAGCAGTTGATCACGGAGTTCGTACCATTATGAACTCCTTTAATATTCTGAATGGAGTGCCAGCCACCGGTGACACTTTTCTACAGAGAGATCTCCTCAAACAACGATGGGGGTTTGATGGTTTTGTAGTATCGGATTGGGGCTCGACCGGAGAAATGATCAACCATGGATTTGCCCGGGATGCCAGCCATGCAGCGGAACTTGCGGCAAACTCCGGCTCTGATATGGACATGGAGTCCTATGCCTATGTCAATCATCTGAAAGCCCTGGTGGACTCGGGGAAAGTGGATATTGCCACTATTGACAATGCAGTGGAAAGAATATTAAAGGTAAAATTCGAGTTGGGGTTATTTGACGATCCTTATAAGTATTGTGATCCTGAAAGGGAAAAAGAACTCATATACCATAAAGATCATCAAAATGCGGTACTGGACATGGCCAAAAGGTCCATGGTGCTGCTAAAAAATGAAACCAACCTGCTGCCGTTGTCAAGAGGCCAGCAAAAGATTGCCGTGATCGGAGCTTTAGCAAATGACAAGAATAGCCCATTAGGCAGCTGGCGTCTGAGTTCAGACGACAACACTGCTGTTTCAGTGTTAGAAGGGTTGAAATCATACACAGACCAGGTTACCTACGCTAAAGGAGCTGACTTAGTCACCGCCGAAACTACTTTTATTAATGAGGTACCGATCAATGAAACAGACAAAAGTGGTTTCAGGGACGCGGTAAAACTGGCCAGGAAATCGAATGTGGTAGTTATGGTATTAGGTGAGCATGGTTATCAATCAGGTGAAGGAAGAAGCCGTACACAACTGGATCTGCCTGGGGTACAACAGGAATTACTAGAAGCAGTATATGAGGCTAACAAAAATATCATTTTGATACTGATGAACGGACGACCGCTGGCCATTCCCTGGGCAGCTGAGCATGTCCCTACTATACTGGAAAGCTGGCATCTGGGAAGTCAAAGTGGGAATGCCATTGCAGAGGTACTGTTTGGGGAATATAATCCCAGTGGTAAACTTCCCATGACTTTTCCCAGAAGCGTGGGACAAGTGCCTATCTTCTACAACCATTATAATACTGGCAGGCCAGATGGCCTGGATATTGTTTTCTGGTCCCACTATATGGACGAGAGTAATGCTCCCTTGTACCCATTCGGGCATGGTTTAAGTTACACCACTTTCGACTACACCAACCTGTCTGTGGAAGTTTCCGGAGCCAGCAAAGTGAATGTGAAGGTTACGGTGACCAATAGTGGACAGATGGCGGGAGAAGAAGTGACTCAAGTATATATCAGAGATGTGGTTGCCAGTGTGGTGCGGCCAGTCAAAGAACTTAAGGGATTTAAAAAGTTCTCCCTGGAGCCAGGTCAAAGTCGGATAGTGGAATTTCAGCTAACCGAGAAAGAGCTTGGCTTTTATGATAATAAAGGCAATTTCAAGGTGGAACCAGGCAAATTTGAGATATTGGTGGGTACCAGTAGCGTTGAGGGACTTTCTGGAGAATTTGAAATATAGTTACGGTTCTCCAAGTACTTCAACCTGGACATTACATTAAGTGTTCGGTGTTGGATATTCCTTCTTACTCACCAATACTCACCTCCACACTCCTTACATATCCGGTAAACTTTGAATCGTGTACATCTTTGAAAATAGGCACTACCTGGGTAGCATCGTCCTGGCCCACGTCCGCAGTGTCATCAGCGGAAAAGAGTACTGGTTGGGTTTTTTCTACCCTTCCTTCTGCAACCTTTTCCCCATCAACAAAAATACTGGCCATCCCTCCTTTGCCTACACCATCTCCATCATACTTAAATTTCATAGTTACATTCACCTTTTTATTCTTCAAAGCAGTTGGTGATTCAATGGTATACTGCTCCAGTCCATACCAGTTGTAGGTATAGGCAGGTTTGCCATTATTCATATACAGGGCCCATCCACCAAATTTACCGCCCTGGCACAAAATAATACCACTGTCCTTACCAGTAAGGTCCAATTCTGCAGATATGGTCTTAGAGGTATTCTTTACATTGATAAACGCATTTTCCATGATCCCAGTCATACCGTCAGCCAATTTCAGGCTTGTTCTATCTCCCATCAAATCAGGGCGTCCGGCGATCTTGGCATTAAATCTTTCAAAGACCCGGTCATCAAGTGGATACACATTATTTTTTATAGCCTCTTGATCAAATACCTGTTTCAGTTCTTCCAGTTTTTCGGGATTTTGCTCGGCAAGATTGTTAGAGAGGCTGAAGTCCTCATTGGAATGATACAATTCCCAGACGTCATCTTGAAGTGTGTTGATAGGCTCAGTTCCCCAAGGGACCCGATGTACCACTCGAGCCAGCCATCCGTCCTGGTAAATAGCCCGATTGCCAAACATTTCGAAATATTGAGTAGTATGGCGATCGGCAGCCTCGGCATTATCTGTTGCATACAACATACTAACTCCATCCATGGGCTGTTGTTTTACACCGTTGATCATATCTGGCGCTGGCAAATTAGTCGCTTCCAAAATAGTAGGTCCCACATCGTTTACATGATGCCACTGAGAGCGGATCTCTCCCTTTGATGAAAATCCTTTGGGCCAATGCATCACCATACCATTGCGGGTGCCACCATAATCTGAAGCCATTTGCTTGGTCCAGGTGAAGGGTGCATCGGTGGCCACTGCCCATCCAGCCGACATATGCGGAAATGATTCCGGGCCGCCCCAATCACTTTCTCTGGCTAACATTCCGTCAATAGTTTCAGCTTCCATATTCCCATTGAGATGAATGAGTTCATTAAAGGTACCATCCAGTCCGCCTTCCCCACTAGATCCGTTATCGCCCATAATATAGATAAATAGGGTATTGTTCAATGCCCCGATTTCATCAATGGCGTCCACCAAACGTCCCACTTCGTTATCGGTATGTTCGGTAAATCCGGCAAAGGCTTCCATTTGAATGGCAAATAACTTCTGTTCTTTTTCACTAAGTTGATTCCATTCCTTAATACTCTCTGGCCTGGGAGCCAATACAGTATTTTCCGGAATCAAGCCTTGTGCTTTTTGACTGGCAAAAGTAGCTTCACGCAATTCATCCCAACCACCATCAAATTTGCCCTTATATTTTTCAATCCATTCTTTGGGGGCATGGTGGGGGGCATGTACTGCTCCGGTAGCATAATAAACCATGAAGGGTTTCTCTGGGGTCAAGGCCTGTTGGAATTTAATCCAACCAATAGCTTCATCGGTCATGTCTGTGGTGAAATGATAATCCTCATTGTCTTTCTTTTCGACCTGAATGACGCCGTCATAGATAAGCGGTTCCCATTGGTTGGTCTCACCCCCTATAAACCCATAAAATTTGTCAAAGCCTGAATTGGTGGGCCAGCGCATGAAGGGTCCTGAAATCGATACCTCCCAGGGTGCCGTTTCGTGCCATTTGCCGAAAGCGGCGGTACTGTACCCATTTTGGCGCAATGTCTCAGCAACATATTTTACGTCGTCCGGTCTTCGTCCCTGATTCCCTTGGAATCCGGTAGCAATTTCCATTACCGAGCCAACGTTGATGGAATGGTGATTTCTTCCTGATAACAGTGCCGCTCTGGTTGGTGAACACAACGCGGTAGTATGAAACTGATTAAAGCGAAGTCCGTTATCGGCTAAACGATCAAAAGTAGGGGTTGAGATTGGTCCGCCAAAAGTACTGGTAGCACCAAACCCGATATCGTCTATTAACACAATGACAATGTTAGGCGCCCCCTCCGGTGGTTTCACTACAAAAGGTTCAGGAGCTGTGACATTTCTTGCATCAAGCTCAGTTACCGGCTCACTATATGGTGGGAGAATAGGCAGGATAGTACGATCCAGTCCGCCACTTTGAGCAGATGTTGGTGTATCCTCAGTTGGACTTACGCATCCCAGCATAAGGCCAATCAAGAAAAATGGGGTTATTGATTTAAAGTTCATATTTAAAACTGTTAGGTCATGTTAATTAAAATTAATTCAATATAGTAATAAATACCAAGGGGTTCGCTTTGACAGTTTTATTGGGCTAACTCAATAATTTTGGAAACAGTGATTTCATTATTTACACCCAATCCTTCTTGTTGGTAGTAGAGTACTCCTGCCTTGTCAAAAACACTAATAATGTTAGAGTGTGAAAAATCGAGGGGAGATATTTGTTTGTATTTAACTGCTAAAACATTTGAGAACTCCCTAACATCATCTACCGTGCCCTGTAAAAATACCCATTGCTCATCATCCATTTGGTTTTCAATGGCAAATTCCTTTAATCGTTCTGGTGTATCCGTTTCCGGATTAATGCTCACTAATACGTATTTGACGGTGCTATCATTAACTTTTTCGTGTATGCTTCTCATATCCGCAACTAATCTTGGGCAAGCTGCCTGACAAGAGGTATAGATCATTACTACTACTAATACATCTCCTTTCAAATCTATTAACTCAATGCTTTCTCCATCTTGAGTATTCCATTTTGAACTGAGATTGAATATGGACTCCGCAGATATTTCATGGTGATCTGCATCTATTTTACTATGGGTATCAATTTGTACTAATCTCCATTTTACAAACCGGACAGCTTCCCAATTCAGAATATGTTTTATCTCCTTCACATTGCATGGGGCACTGATAGGAAATTTCTTGTTGACTGGTTTTTGTCTCATTGCCACATGCGGATATTAATAGTGCGAGGCAAAGGAAAATAGGTAATCCAAAAATCAACTTCTTCATTTTTCTATGCTTTTTGCACACCTGAAACCTAAGCTTTGTATGTTGTAATTTGCTTTGATGCTGCCCCTGAATGCATAGCGCATAAAGGCTGCATAATCCATTAAATTGGAAGCATTAATGGCTGCGCTGCCACAAAACAGGTTTCGTTCCGTATCAACATCTTGCCTGGATTCTCCAGAAATTAATACTGAATTAAAGTCGCTGGTCCATTCCCAAACCAAACCGTGCATATCATAAATGCCCCAATAATTTTTTAAAGTGCTTCCAATTTCATTTTTATAAGTAGCAGGCTTCTCATAGCCTGCTATAATCTTACTATTAAAAACACTATCACGTTGAGCATTGGGTAAAGTTCCACTGGCCATTGCTGCATATTCCCATTCATCTATTGTAGGCAATCTTTTACTTTGGCAAGCGCAATAATCTTTAGCCGCATACCAGGAAACTGTTGTTGCCGCGGATTTAGGTGAAACATTGACACCCAAATTGGTATCACCTTCCCATTTAGATAAATAGTTCTTATCAGCAAAAAGTCTTAATACTTTCGATCTCTTCCATTTAGGATTCTGCTTTACAAAAGTTATATATTGTTGGTTGGTAACCGGATAAACATCTAACAAAAAATCTTCAACAATAACACCAGAAGAATCTGAACCATATAGTGGGGACAAATGTCCCCCCGCTGATTTTTTTCATTTCTGATTTTTCCTGACTAATGCCTATAAAAGGAAGCACTAGACACAATACTATGAATGTTAGCTTAATCAATATCAATGACCACTTTTAATTTTCGCAACCATGGTGGGAGTAACTTCAGTTTTGTTATTGTCCCAGCTATGGTAAATGTATGTTAATACATTGGCAATCTCTTCGTTCGTCAATGTTTGTGCAGTCATCACACTGTTGTATTTTTCTCCATTAACGGTAATTTCACCGGTTTTGCCATGAGAGTACTATGTCAATCGCTCTATCTACATCAGCATTTAAGTAATCAGAACTAGCGAGAGGGGGGAAAGCTGCGGCAATACCTTGCCCTGCTCCCTGGTGGCAAGCAAAGCAAGTTTGTGTATAAATTTGTTTCCCTAGTTCAATTCTTTCTGCAATTGTAGCTGCTACCGCGGCAACGTTGTGCTTCACCCGGCATAGATTGAATAGCGCCACCTTCAGGATGGTAAATTCCTTCAATTTGTTTGCCGGAATAAATATTTTTATTTTCTTCTCCCTTCTACTTTCAACATCCCCAAAGCGCCTTTATTAAAGGCTCTGAAAATAGAGTGATCTACTATAATCAATGTTCCGGGAACATCTACTTTAAACTCTACGATCGTGGCTCCACCTGCTGGAATTAAAGTTGTTTGAACATTTTCATTAACCGCAGTACCCCCTTCTATATTTACCCGGTCAAAAATTTCTCCAATTACATGGAAAGAAGAAACCAAATTTGGCCCACCATTACCAACATATAAACGAACCGTTTCGCCAACTGCTGCAGTAATAGAGTTGTCTCCTGTTAGGGAGCCTACTTTACCATTAAACACTACGTAATCAGCATCTTCATCAACAGCTTTTTGCATATCAAAAGGCTGCAAGCCCGGTTGCCCATTTTCTCCTTTGGTATAAAAATCACCCTGCATGATGTAATATTCCTTATCCACTTTAGGCAGACCTCCTTCCGGCTCAACTAATATTAAACCATACATGCCATTTGCAATATGCATTCCTACCGGGGCCGTAGCGCAATGGTAAACATACAAACCCGGGTTCAAGGTTTTAAATGAAAAAGTTACCTCGTGCCCCGGGCCACAAAAGAAGAAGTTGCGCCACCTCCAGGTCCTGTTACCGCATGTAAATCGATGTTGTGGGGCAATTTATTGTCAGGGTGGTTTTTTAAGGTAAACTCTACTTCATCGCCAACTCTGGTTCTAATAAAGCTACCAGGAACGGTGCCGCCAAAAGTCCAATAAATGTAACTCACTCCATCAGTCATTTCACCTTCTTTTTCAAGAATTTCCATGTCGACAATAAGCTTTTTTGCTTTCCTATCTCCCACATATGCTGGAACATAAGGGAGGGGCAGTAAGTTCAGCCTTCATTTCGCCGGAGACTGGGATTGTTGCAGTATTGATTTTCTTTTCTTCTACACCCCTTTGTTGAGAACAGGAAACAAGAATCACTACACTCATGAATGTGATAATATTAGCAGTAAGGCTGGAATTATTTCTGTTATTCATTTTTAATATTTTAAAATTTGACAAAAGTATTACTGTTTCTTGTCATGATCAAACTTTTGCCATTAATTAGCAGGTGCGTGGGCTATTAACTTAAAATAAATGAAAACAAAAATTTCAACTCTTGCTGTCGTACTAAATCTTTTATTAATGACAAATCTCTCAGCTCAGGAACAGCCCAATATTGTGCTAATATTCCTTGATAATTTCGGTTATGGAGAACCCGGTTTTAACGGAGGAGGGATAGTAAGAGGGGCTCCTACTCCTCGAATGGATCAATTAGCGGATGAAGGAATGCGTTTGACTAACTTCAATGTTGAAGTCCAGTGTACACCTTCAAGGTCTGCAATAATGACTGGACGTTATGCAATTCGCAGTGGAAATGGCGTGGCTCCTTTAGGAGAAGGAGTTTATGGACTTGTACAATGGGAAGTTACATTGGCTGAAATGCTATCGGATGCAGGTTATAAAACTGCCATGTATGGCAAATGGCATTTAGGGAGAACTGAAGGAAGGCTTCCAACGGATCAAGGATTTGATGAATGGTATGGCATACCGAACTCTACTGATGAATCTGCCTATTCTGAACTAGAAGGCTTTAAAGAAAGTGGCGTGGAAGAAACATATGTAATGGAAGCCGTAAAAGGAAAAGAGCCCAAACGTATAAAACCGTATCGGCTAGATTATCGTCCTCTAATCGACAAAGATTTGACCGATAAGGCCATGGGATTCATGGAGCGGCAGGCAAAACAAAAAAATCCATTCTTTGTCTACTTACCTTACACCGCAACTCATTATCCAACCAGAGTTCACCCTGATTTTGACGGTATTTCAGGCAATGGAGCCTGGGCCGATTTACTGACTCAAATCGACTCCTATACTGGGCAGATAATTGATAAAATAGATGAACTAGGATTAAAGGAAAATACGATTATAATTTTTACTGCAGACAATGGTCCGGAAGCATCAGATCATGGAAACGACAACATTACAGTCGAGACTGCCTCTCATGGATCAGCGGGACCTTGGAGGGGAACTCTTTTTACAGGATTCGAAGGCGCATTAAGAGTCCCATTTGCTATTAGATGGCCAGATCAAATTCCTGCAGGCTCTGAAAGCAACGAGATAGTTCACGAAATGGACCTCTTTCCAACGCTTGCAGCTTTTGCCGGAGGGAAGGTTCCTGAGGATAGAACCATAGATGGAATAGATATGTCTAAGTTCTTTTTAAGAAAGGAATCTGGATCTGGAAGAGAAGGATTCGTAGTTTATATGGGTAATAATATTTATGGTGTAAAATGGAGAAACTGGAAAGTGACTTTCAAAGAGCAAAACTCTGTTTTTAGTGAAACGCAGAGTTTTGGTACTCCTCGTGTTTATAACTTGTTAAGTGATCCACAGGAACGGGAGAGTGTCCTTTTCCCACATACCTGGGTACCTAAAGCTGCACTCGGTCAACTTTCAGAACATATGGCATCTCTACAACAAAACCCTCCTATTAAACCAGGCACGACCGATCCTTATCTACCCGAAAAATAATACATGGCATATATCAACAGGCGCAAAATAAATTATATAGTTTACTATAGAGTTAACTATATATTTCTTTCAGAACGGTAGGTTCAATATGAAATTGAATGAAGAATAAATTTCAAATAAAGGAGGCATTATATGAAGCATGTGAAGCAGACACAGAAAAGAGAATTAACACCATAGAGCAAAGTCTCAAATCGATAGCAGAAGCACGAAATAATGAGACTAAAAGCAGTGCAGGAGATAAGTACGAAACCGGTAGAGCCATGCTGCAGATTGAAGAGGAAAACAGCAAAACACAGTTATCACAGGCCCTGAGGGTAAAAAATCAGTTGAGTAAAATCAACTGGAGCAAAGAATCCCGGATTGTTGAATTGGGGAGTTTGGTAACCACTACCAATGGGGACTACTACATATCAATAGGAATAGGCAAGGTCACCTTGAACAATCAACATTACTATTGCGTATCAGCTGTTTCACCCATTGGACAGAAGATGATGAATAAAGCTGTTGGCGATGAAATTGAATTCAATGGAACCAAAATGACCATAAGGGAAATCGTATAAGCAGGGCGCTTGGCGCAGAGAGCGAGGTGCGCAATACTCTATGCTAATTTGGCCGGTTGCGCAACAACTCCACCGAAGCCTTAGGATTGATTAGAATTATCCTTCCATCTTCACTGGTATTGCAACCGTTTTTGATCAAATCAATCACCTCATGAACAGTTAATCCGGGCTCCAGTGACCACAGTTTCCCCGCCAGGTTGACCACATTGGGTGACGACATGGAGGTACCTGACATTTTCATGGTCTGTCCACCTGGAATGTAACTTTCTACTTCAAAGCCATTGGCGTGCACATCTACATTATCTCCAAAACTGGTGAAGCTGGTTTCTTCACCTGCCTGATCAACCGCTCCTACGGTCAGAATGTTGGACAATTCAAACGATGAGGGAATGTCATCATAAAATTCACTGTCCTGATCGCTGTTTCCAGCGGAAGTAACAAATAAGATTTCAGGAGCTCCTTTTATTGCTTCAAATAAACCCTTCTTCCCAATGTCAAAAATTTCACGGGCCATCTTTTTTCGTTCTTCGGCAGAATCCCCAATTCCGTTTACTTCCAAAGCCCCTTCAACAGATTCAGGAGAATCACCCCAACTCATATTCACCACCTTAACCCCGGCATTCTTGAAATAGTCAACTGCATCATTAGCAGATTGAGCGAATTGTGCATAATCTTCTTTAGTGGGAGCTTCAGGAACCATACGGTAATCAAAAGTGATCCGTGCAGGTAATACCATGGCCTGTGGATTGCCTTTGGCGGCTATACCAGCTACATGGGTCCCATGGGCGTAATTAGCAAACAGATTTAACTCCTCTATAAATGGTTTAACCTCCTCCGGCTTAATTTGTGACATTCTTTTTTTAAGCTCAGAAGCTTCCTTGCTGCTTACGTTTGCCTGAAGGTCCTGTAGTCCCTTCACCATGCCTACCATCTCCGGCAACCTCGCTTTCTGTTCATCGGTCAGCGGATAAAGTACTGCACTTGTTTTTCGGTTCTTCAAATCAAATGCTATGCCGTTCACATCGTCTACGAATCCATTTCCATCAGTGTCCTTCCCGTCAAACTTTTCATTGTGGTTAATATGCACTTGATTTTCAAAAATAGGTACATCCACTCCGCTGTCCCAAATGGCCATCACCACCGGACTTAGGTTTGGTTCTTTAGAAATATCCAGGTCCCTATCAGCCCAGATATCAGCTTTTTCAACCTTATTAGCAGCTATATAGCTCTCATAAACTGAGATCATTTCATGTTTAACCGGCAGCACATGGTTGACTATGTAATTCATATTTACCAGGGTGGACGCGTTATCGTCGCTGATCTTTCCCATTTTGGCTACACCCGGATCAATCCGCTCTTTGATAATACCCAGCACCAGGTTTTCGCTGTATATCTCCAGAGATCCCTTGCTGCTCTCCACATCATCCTGCACCACATCCCATGGAAGTTGGTTAACCGATTCAGAGAAGTACCGCTTAAATTTTTCATGAAACTGCTCATTCTTGACATAGTCAGTCTCTTGCAAAGCCTTTAGGTAGGCCATATTGGACAAACCGCTCATTAGGCGATCAGAGGGCTTTTCCTGTAATTCTCGAATCTTTTTTACTTTTTCCAGGGCTTCCTCATATTCGCCATGGTACAAATCAATGTTCTTTAATGTGCCGTATATTCCTTTCAACAAGGACTTATCCTGAATATCATATTCTTGCAACAATTTCTCATAATCAGCTTGCAGCTTGACAATCAAGCCTTGCATTGATTCTTTGGAAGAAAAAACTTCGGAGGCGCTAGCAGGAAGTTCATAGGTAAATCGAGGCACATCGTCTTGTGACTTTATTATTTTCTTCTGTGAAAAAACAGAATCTACCGACGTAAATATTATTAACAGAATAAGGGCAATATTGGCTATGGGCTTCATGGCTTGATGTTTATATTGTAGTATCATGCTAAATATAATTTATTTCCCAAGGGTAAAAATAATTTTATGCGGATGGTCAGAAATGTGTATTTAACGGTAGTCAAATGAAATCAAAACTCTTAACTCCCCTTCAAATCAATAGTTTTAAATATGCCAAAGATCGAAATTAATGGATGTCAGTATTATTATGAAGTCCAGGGATCAGGGGCTGAAACCCTGGTACTTGCACATGGTCTGCTTTGGAGTGGGCACTTGTTTCACAAGCAGGTAGAATACTTCAAAAAACAGTACCGGGTAATTACTTATGATCATCGGGGCCAGGGTTCCTCAGAGGTTACCAGCAATGGTTATGACATGGACTCGTTATATAATGATGCGGTAGCGCTGATTGAAGGCCTTGAACTTGGTCCAGTGCATTTTGGAGGCCTTTCCATGGGCGGTTTTGTGGCCATGCGGCTAGCGGCCAGAAGACCTGACCTGGTTAAATCTCTCATCCTGATGGAAACCTCTGCCCTGGGAGAGCCAAACAAGCTGAAATATGGGTTATTGAACACAATGGTGAGGCTATTTGGAGTGAGCACGGTAGTAAATCCAGTGATGAAAATAATGTTTGGCAACAGTTTTTTAAAGGACCCGGCACGACAAGAAGAAGTACGACATTGGGAGGAAGAATTACAAAAGAACAAAAAAACCATCATACGAGCGGTCTCTGGAGTAATCCATCGGCAAGGAGTAGCGCTTGAGCTTGGTCAGATTAAATGTCCTACATTGATCCTGGTAGGAACTGAAGACATCGCCACGACGCCGGAAAAAGCAGAATTTATTCATCAAAATATCACCAATTCTGTTTTGAAATATATTGAACGGGGAGGCCACACTGGATCAATTGAGGAACCTGAGCAGTACAATCGAGAGATTGAGC